>ERZ1370068.3236-contig-2353_pt1 | contig 63999 bp, 77 predicted proteins | sample MGYA00561227_ERZ1370068 | MGnify/ENA primary metagenome ERZ1370068 (study PRJEB38410, sample SAMEA6850437) | metagenome | study: Metagenomic assessment of the ecological functions of the soil: analysis of the soil microbiota associated with the... | reverse complement strand
TACGTATTGCTCGTTTACTCCATGCGTAGGAGCGGGAGATAGGTGTCTACAACTCGACGCGTTGACGCGGAATCGCGGCGGCGCCTAGCCCTGCCTTCGTGGGGACACGACGATCGGGAGTGGGCCGGTTTCTTGGTGGTCCGGAATGGCTGCGGCGTCGGTTGACACTATGTGTTCAACCGCCCTACGTTAGGTCCGTGACGTGGCGCGGATCGAAGGCTTCGTTTGGGATGACGAGGACGACCTCGAGCGGGAATGTTGTTCATATCGCCCAGCATGGAGTCTCGCCTGAGGAAGTGGAGGAGGCCCCTCCTCGCCGACCCCCTCGTCCTCCGGGGCCGTGACGGTCGCTACCCCTTGGTTATGGACGGACTGCCGATGGCCGACGGTTATTCGTTGCCTTCGTGATGAAGGCGGGCGGTATGGTCAGGACTTCACGGCGCGCGCGATGACGGATCGCGAACGAAGACTCCATCTTAGGAGGCGGGGAGGCGATGAAACGAAAGGAGGCTATTCCCCGTTTTCGAAGTGATCGCGACGCGGCCAACTTCTGGGCAACCCACGATTCGGCGCCTATGCGAGCGCACTCGGGGAAGAACGAATTGCCGCCAATCCACGTCTTCGCCGACGTGTCGCCGCGCGGCTGCTGCGAAGAAGGCGGTCACGCTCCGTCTGGAGAATCAGCAGATTGCCCTGGTCAAAGAGGTGGCACGTCGTAAGAGCGTGCCCCATCAAACACTCCTGCGAAGGTGGATCGCCGAAGGGCTCGCGAAGGACTCGTCGCGGAGCGCCTGAAGAGTCTGGCCGAGGCCCCTACTCCATCCGCGCCCCGCCGTCCCCTCCAGCACTGGCTTGCCCTCCCACTCCCGCTTCAGCGGCAGGATCGGCGGCATCGGGATCACATCCGGCACCGGCGTCGGCTCTGCCACCGCGTCCTTCCGATCAGTCGCCGCGCCCTTCTTCATGAAGCAGGTTGTAGATCGTCCACTGCACTGCGCTTGCGCGCGCCGAGCACCGGGAAGCGCTTGGCCATGGACGGTACCGAGTAGAACTTCTCGTAGGCCGCGGTCTGGCCGAGCCGGAGCTGGTCGCCGGTCATCTGGGCCGGGCGGTAGACCACGTTGGCCTGGTCGTACTTCGTCCAGTCGAACGAGACGATGCGGTTGGCCTTCTTCATCTCGTACCAGGTGAGCGTGCCCGGGTAGGGGGTGAGGACCGAGTACGCGCAGGCGTCGTAGTCGGCGCCGATGTTGAACTGCACGGTCTCGTCGAACACCGAGGGGTCGTCGCCGTCGAAGCCGAACATGAACAGGCCGAAGACCATGATGCCGTAGGAGTGGACCTTCTCGACCAGCGAGGCGAAGGTCTCGGGCTGGTTCACGTGCTTGTGCACGCTGGTCAGGGTCGAGCGCGTGATCGACTCGAAGCCGATGCTCAGCAGGGTGCAGCCGCTGGCGGCGGCCAGCTCGAGCATCCGGTCGTCCTGGGCGAGCTTGGAGGTGACGCCGGCCTGCCACTGGATGCCGCGGCCCTTGAGCGCGCGCATGACCTCCTTCGGCCGCTCGGCGGTGCCGAAGAAGTCCGCGTCGTTGATCGAGATGATGCGCGAGCCGCAGTTGTCGATCTCACGGATGACCTCGTCGGTCGGGCGGTAGCGGAACTTGAGGCCGTTCATCAGGGGCTCGGCGCAGAAGGTGCAGCCCTGGTGGCAGCCGCGCGAGGTCTGCACGAACGTCCGGTTGACGTAGCGATGCTTCTTGAGCAGGTCGTACCGCGGCATCGCCACGCCTACCATCGGGTGCAGCTGGTCCGCCCGGTAGATGCCTCGCACCTGGCCCTGCTCGAGGTCGTCGAGCAGCTTGGGGATCACCAGCTCGGCCTCGCCGATGACAGACCGCGTCGGCGTGCTTGAGCGCTTCCTGCGGCATGAAGCTCGGGTGCACCCCGCCCATCACCACCGGGATGCCGCGCGCCCGGAAGGCGTCGGCGATCTCGTAGCCGCGGTTCACGTAGCTGGTCATCGCGGAGATGCCGACGAGGTCGGCCTTGAGATCGAAGTCGACCGTCTCGATGTTCTCGTCGGTCAGCACGACCTCGTAGCTGGTCGCGGGGATGGCCGCCGCGACGGCCAGGAGGCCGGCGAGGGGGAGTAGAGCGCCCGGTTCAGGTAAAGCGGGCGGGTGGTGATCGAATCGGTCTTGGGATTGACGAGGTGAATGATCCGCGTCCGCATGGCGACGCCTTTTCGGGATCCGGAGTGAGGTCCGTTGAACGGCCGTAGGATCATGCAGAGTGCCATGGTAATGCCAGTACATTCGCTCCAGGTACCTGGAGCGGCGCCTCGCCGAGGTCGGCCTAACTCCCTACCGTGGTGACGATCTCGAGCGCGCCTATCGCAAACATCCGGGCCGGGGTGGGAGTCGTACAACGTGGTCGGCGTCCTCCCGGGACCGCGATGCGGGCTGGCAGGCGCTGGGGTGTAGAGTAGCGAATTCGCGGGTCGCTCTATGCTGGCCGAGGAGGTACCGCGATGGCTCGTGGAAGTCGAGCCTCTGCGCTCGGCTGTTCACCGTGGAGGAGTACCACCGATGGCGCGCAGCTCGGCAGGACGACTCGAGCATCCACTCCAGATGGCGCCCATCGGTCCCGCGGCACGCCGACAGCCGGGAGCTCCACGGCCCCCGGGACGTCGTCCTCGCCTGACGCATGCGGATGCACGTCATGGTGCTGCTCGGCGCTCGCTCTCCTTGTCAGCCCGGCTCTAGCTCAGGCTCCCACCGTCCCCGACGCCGAGCAGGCGGCGCTCGCCGGCGCGGTACAGAAAGCCGTCGTGAGGGCGCTGAACTTCGATCAGGGCGATCTCGCGCGTCTGCGGGCTTCGCGCAAGGACTTCACGCCGGAGGGCTGGAAGCAATTCATGAAGCACCTGGACGGGTGGCTCGATGACAAGGGCGCTCCCATCGTTCACCTCGAGCTTTGTGCCCTCCGGCGGGCCCACGATCATCAGCCAGAGCGGCGGGGTGCTTCAGCTCACGATGACCGGGCACGCTGAAGCAGCGGCAGAACAATCTGACCACGACCTATCCGATCGTGGTCGAGGTGACGGCGAGCGGGCGGCCGATGAAGATCGAGCGACCTGAAGCAAAGCATCTGCGGCGGCCGCACGGCGACGCCCTGCCAGTGACCAATCAGCGCTACTCGGTAGCGGTCTGTGTCCACAAATTTGAGGCATTGACGCGTACTTGGCGAGCCGTTACCCTTCAGGGTAACATTACCGTGGGTAAGATCCGGCTTGGCGGCTACATTTTCATCAGCTGGAAGAGAGCGACCATCCGCCGCGGCATGTTCACGTGTACCGGAGGGAGTTCATCGTGATCCTCGGAGCTCATCGACGCGCGCTTCAGTCCGACGGCCGACTGTGAAGATCCGTGGCGTCCGGATCAAGCAATCGACGGAAAGCCTCGAGATCAAGACCGACCTCGCGTCGGAGCCTTCTCATCCCCTTCGTCAAGGCCGATCCGAAGCCGACGCCGGTGGATCCGGTCGTTCGTGCCTACGTCGACAAGGAGATCGGCTCGGAAGGCTTTGGCCACACGCTTCGCTCGGGGCGGGAGGGCACGGTTCATATCGAGCAGGTGCTGGAGTACAACAAAGACCCTGGCACTTGCGTGATCGGCTTCTTCTACGCCTTGACGCTCGAAGCTCAGAAACGAGTCGCGGGCAGTGCGCTGAGTCGTCGCGAGATCATCCGACGGCTCCGGACATCGGCGACCTCTAACTTACCATCGGCTGCTGGATCAGGCGAACTATCGGAAGTCGGTCGACCAGCTCGTTTCGCTCCTGCAGATTCTCGACTGCGAAGTGCGGCTGATCGTCCGGTCGAAGAGCGCGTAGCTCCCTACACCACCACAGGCTTCAGCGCACTGCCACGATCGCCCGCTGCCGGGTGACCACAGGCCGGCCAGTCGGACGGAAACGTGATCCCGTGCCCTCAAGCAGACGATCTGCGGGCGAGAGCCGGCCTCGCGACGCCGTGTCAGTGACGGGCCGCCAGGGGATGTAGAACGTCGATCGCCCAGCCGAGCGTTCAGCGGCTTGCCATCCCACCCCGGCGTGGCGGTGTGCGCGTGAATGGATACTCCCGCCGCGATGTTGCGTGCTCGGACTTCCGCCGCGGCGTCATCCAGGATGATCGGCTGCGGCGGGACATCCCGCAGCACATGGCCGTGAGGCGAGCGGAACTGCGAGCGCGCCATTCTCCAGGCGCTCGACCTGAAAGCCCTCCTCGTGAACGGCGCGGTGGTGCCGGCGGCACAGCAGGACGAGGTTCGGAGAGCGTCGTAGGCCCGCCCTGCGCCCAGTGCTGATGTGATGGGCCTGGCCGAACGGCAGATCACAGCCCGGGAAGCGGCAACCGTGGTCTCGATAGGCGAGCGCCCGGCGTAAGGCCGTCGGAATCGTCCGAGTCCGAGCGCTGACTTCCACGATGACGCCATCAGCGTCGTGACGCATCTCCACCCGGCTGGCGTCGCACGCCAGCCGCTGGGACGTTTCCGCGGAAACGCGCGCGCCGCCTTCGACGACCGACTGGCCGGGCGCTTCGGCGTCGGCCAGAACGTCGGCATCGACATGGACGACGACCTGGTAGCGCTCGCCAGGAGTGCCCGGGTCGATCCCGTGATGGAGTGCGGTCTCGGCGACCAGCACCAGGGCGTCCGCCTGCTGCTGAGCGAACGACCGCGTTTCCGCGGAGACGTTCACGGCGTCGAACGTGGCGGCCTTGGCCTGCTGGACATCGCGCGCGGCGGTCAGCGCCTGCATGAGCACCGCGCCAGCTTCGGGCTCCAGCCGCCCGCGCACCACTACCGTGCCGTCCACATCCTGATACACATGGAGTGCCCGATGGTCGTGGCGGCGTTTGGCTTCCAGGGCCTCGGCCTGACGATCCACCCGGCGCCAGCCGCGGACGATGCGCTCGACGTGCTCGGCCGTGCCGGCGCGGCCGACCGCGAGCAGCCGCTCTTCCGTCTCCGGCGTGGCCACGCGGGTCAGCGCCCGGACCTGGCGTACGAGAGCCTCGCCGCGCGCCAGCGCCTGCGCGAGCCGCGGCAGATTCTCCAGCGCACGCGCGACGCGGACGCGCTTCGCGCGCGGCGCCCATGTCGAGGCCCACGCGCCAGGCGAGCCAGGCAGCGCACGAGCGAAAGCCGTTGTTCCATCCCTCGCGGATGTCGAACTCGCGGATGAGATCGAGGAGCCGGACCGTGGCGGCGTCGAGGTGAACGGACAGCTCCGCGATCTCGTCGCCCAGCTGGTCGAGGGTACGCATCAGCATATGAGTCTCCCTGTGTTGGAACGACTCTATCCCCGAGTTTTCGGCGGGCCTGGGAGGCGCTCAGCGACGAGATCGCAGAAGGATCCCTGATTTTCGAAAGTGGGTGCGCGGGCGACGCCTGTAGAGGCGTCTGCGTGCCGCTGGAGGCGTCTGCTCAGCTCGCTGTCGGCTGCGCCGTCGTCGCACAACCGAAACGCTGTCAAGCAGAAATATGGCGATGTCGCTCGACGGATACACTTTCCACCGCGAGCGACCATCACATCGGAGCACACCGTGTGTTGCTCGTCCCGTCACTTGATGTCTAACCCTCACCCCTTCTGCGCCACGTTGCCCTGATCGCCACGCCGCCCTTCACCTTGCCGGCCCGCCCATCCCCGACGCGACAGGTCCTTCACCCGCTGCCCTCGCCCTCACGGTGCGCCACGCTTGCCGTGTGGCCTCCTGATGAATCGTGCTCTCACACGCCTGAAGATGCGATCGCGAACCGCACGTTGCAAGAGCCGCGTCCCTACCCAGCCGCGCGCAGCAGCAGATTCGTGCTCGTCGCACCGCGCCTTCCCACCCGGGATGCACCAGGGTGCTCGCGTCCGGCTCCTCGATGATCGCCGGCCCCGCGATGACGTTCCCGCTCAGCAGCTTCGCCCGATCGAACACCGCCGTCTTCCGCCAGCCCTCCGCAAACCATACCTCGCGCGTTCCCTTGAGCGCGGCGCCGGGCTCACGGCCACCGGCGGCCAGCGGCGCTCGCCGGGGCCGTGGCGTCACCCCGATCGCGGCCAGGCGCACGTTTACCAGCTCGACCGCATCCTCCGCGGCCGCGTAGCCATACGCCCGCTCGTGGGCGGCATCGAACTCCGTGCGCAGGCGCGCGATGTCCGGCCGTGGTCAGCGTGCCCGGCGGTACCGCGATGGGCAGCTCGAACGACTGGCCGTGGTAGCGAAGATCGACGCTGCGGAGCATCCGACGGTCGGCGGCCGGGACGCCGTCGCGGTCGAGGCGGGCGGCGCCTTCCACGAGGAACTCGGCGAACAGCGACTCCAGCGCGGCGGGCGTCAGCGTGTTCAGGCGCAGGCGCCGTGTGGTGACGAACTCGTGGCGAAGATCCGGTCATCAGCATGCCGACGGCGGAAGCGATGCCGGGGTTCGGCGGCACGAGGACCGCGGGGACGCCGAGCTCGCGCGCCAGGCGCGTTGGCGTGCAGGGGACCCGGCGCCGCCGAAGGCCACCAGCACGAAATCGCGCGGGTCGTAGCCGCGCTGCACGGAGACCAGGCGCAGGGCGCCGATCATGTGGGCGTTGGCGATCTCCACGATGCCGGCGGCGGCGGCGATGGGATCGAGCGTCGAGCGGCGTGGCCACGCCGTCGGCGACGGCCTGTCGGGCCGCGGAGCGCATCCAGCGCCATCTCGCCGCCGAGGAAGTACGCGCGGGTTCAGCCGGCCCAGCACCAGGTTCGCGTCCGTGATGGTCGGCGTCGGTGCCGCCGCGGCCGTAGCAGGCGGGGCCCGGGCGGGCGCCGGCGCTGCGCGGGCCCACGCGCAGCGCCGCCGGCGTCGATCCACGCCTCGCTGCCGCCGCCGCGCCGACCTCCACCAGGTCGATCACGGGCGTGCGCACCGGATAGCCCCCGCCGCGTCCCTCGCCGAGCGGCGTGATGGCCTGCGCGCCCACCTCGATCTCCGTCGACAGCGCGAAGCTGGCCGTCCTGGATGAGGCCGACCTTGGCGGTCGTGCCGCCCATGTCGAACGACATCACGTTCTGCGTAGCCGTACGGCGCGGCGATGGCGCCGGCGGCGATGACGCCGGCCGCGGGGCCGGACTCCACCATGTACACGGGCCGCGCCTTGGCCGAGGCCGATGTCATCACGCCGCCGTTGGATTGCATCACGTAGAACGGCGCGGTGGCGCCGAGCGCGTGCAGGCGGGACTCGAGCGCGTCCACGTAGCGCGAGACGATCGGCATGACGGCGGCGTTCACCGCGGTGGTGCTGGCGCGCAGGTACTCGCGGTACTCCGGGCACACGCTCGGATGAGACCGGACAGTCACGTCCGGGCAGCTCCTGACGCACGACCGCGGCCACCGCACGCTCGTGGGCGGGGTTCAGATACGAATGCAGCAGGCAGACGACGACGGCCTCGACGCCTTCTTGCCGTAGCTGCCGCGCGGCCTGACGCACGCCATCGAGCTCGAGCGCCTGCAGCACGCGGCCCTCGTGCGTCGAGCCGCTCGGTCACTTCGAGGCTCCAGCGACGCGGCACGAGCGGCGCGGGCTTCTGCAGATGCACGTCGTAGAGGCGCGAGCGGATCTGGCGGCCGATCTCCAAGATGTCGCGGAAGCCGCGCGTCACCAGCATGCCGACGCGCGCGGTCTTGCCCTCGATGATCGCGTTGGTCGCGACCGTCGTGGCGTGGACCACCGCGGCCACGTCGCCGCCGCGTCGCCTGGCACTCGGCCAGGCCGCGCTCGAGTGCGGTCATGAAGCCCTGGGCCGGATCCTCCGGGCGTGGTGAGCACCTTGACGACGCGGATGGCGCCGGTCTCGCCGTCGACCAGCGCGGCGTCGGTGAACGTCCCGCCGATGTCGATGCCGATGCGCAGCGCGCGCATCAGGCCCATCCGTCCCGCGCTCGACGGTGGTGGCGGCCGCGTCGAGCGCCTGCGTCTTCGGATCCACGACCACCCCGTAGACCGTGCGCGCGCGCTCGACGGAGATCTTGCCCAGCGCCACGTCCATCGCCACGCTCTCGGCGGGGCGCTCGAGCGGCGGACTCGGTGCCGCCGCCGCCCGGCGTCTGCACGCTCACGATGTCGTCCGGCTTCAGCTGGAAGGTGATCTTCGACGGCAGCTCGCGGCGCTGCGGCGTCTCCGGGTTCAGGATGTACTGCGCGGCCGCGCGGCCTCGCCGCCGAAGAGCCCCACGGGGCGTAGCGAGCCTTGTCCGAGAGGATCGAGAAGCTCGGCGTGTGGCCGGGGAAGAGATAGTCGCGGCGCACGCCGAGGCCGCCGCGGTGGCGGCCGCCGCCCTCGGAGTTCTCGATCAGCTCGTACCGCACGATGCGCACGGGGTAGCTCGTCTCCGTCTCCTCGACGGGCGCGTTCTCCGTGTTCTGGAAGTGCGACTGCACGGCGTCCATCCCGTCGGTGGTCAGCGTTGCGCCGTAGCCGCCGGCGATGGTCTCGTAGTAGGTGAAGTACTTCGCCGCTGGCCGGGTTCACGCCGCCGAAGGCGATGTTGCAGACGCAGCCCTTGGTGCCGGCCACCACGCGGTCCGGCAGCGCGGGCGCCAGCGCCTCGGAAGAGCAGGTCGCAGAGCTGCATGGCGATCTCCCAGCCCGCGGCGACGGCGGCCGGGTGCTGGGCGTGGACGACGGAGCCCGGGCGGCTCTTGATGTCGACCAGCCGGTAGAAGCCGTCGTTCACCGGGATGTCGGGATCGATCGAGGCACTGAGCACGTACACGACGCCCGAGTACGACTGCGACGACGTGGCGTTGGTGGGCGACTGGCGCTGGTCGTCGCAGCCGGTGAGATCGACGGACAGGCGGCCGGACTCGATCCTGACCGTGGCCGCCAGCTTCACCGGCTCGTCGGTGACGCCGTCGCCGTCCATGAGCATCTCGGCGCTGAACGTGCCGTCGGGGAACTCGGCGAAGGCGGCGCGTGTGCGGCGCTCGGTGTAGCGCAGCAGCTCCTCCAGATACTTCGTGAGGCGTGGCCGCGCCGTGCTGGGCGACCAGCGCGGCGATGCCCTGGGCGCCGAGCCGGTTGGCCGCGGTCTGGGCGCGGAAGTCGCCGGAGATCTCGCGCGTGCCGCGGAAGTTGGCGCGGATCATCGCGAAGATGTCGGCGGTCGATCCTGGCCGCCGTTGACGAAGCGCACGCGCGGGATGATCAGGCCTTCCTGGTAGATCTCGCTCGACACGCCGATGCTGCCCGGCGCGCCGCCGCCGACGTCGACATGGTGCGCGATGTTGGCCACGTAGCCGAGCAGCGCGCCCTCGTGGAAGACCGGGGTGATCAGCGTGATGTCGTTCAGGTGCACGCCGCCCTGGTAGGGATCGTTGATGAGGATGCCGTCGCCGGGCTGCAGGCGCTCGGCGCCGTAGGCGCGCGATGGCGCGCGGCACCAGGTGGGCGAGCGAGCCCAGGTGCGGCGGGCTGGGCGAAGGCCTGGGCGATGGTGCGCAGCTCGCGGTCGAAGAACGCGCAGGAGAAATCGCCGCGCGTCTTGATGTTGGTGGAGTAGGCGGCGCGGCGGAGCGTCGCGCCCATTTCTTCCGTGATGGCGAGCAGCCCGTTGCGGATGACCTCGAAGCGGACCGGGTCGATGTCGGCGGCCAGGGCGCGCGTGGGCGGAGCGGAGGATGGGGTCATGGGCCCCATCATAGCCGGCGCGCGGGCCGGTGCGCTCAGCCCACGATCGTCACAGATTGCGGCTTCCGATCATCTGATAGGATAGCGACCCACTGAAGCTCGATTTGCTCCCCGATTCCTGAGGTTGCCCATGCGACGTGTCTTCGTCGGTGTCATCGCCCTCGCAGTGCTCGCGGTCGTCGCTTTCGGCGCATCCCGCATGGCGCCCGCCCAGCCGAAGGTTACCGAGGTCCTCATCGGCTCGGTGCTGCCGCTGACGGGCAACTTCGCGAGCCTGGGCCAGCAGTATCTGTGGGCCTCGCAGACGGTCGAGGACATCGTCAACAACGACTACGACATCCAGGTGCCGCTGGGGCCGGGCAAGGGATTCCCGGGCTCGGCGGCGCGCCGATCAAGTTCATCGTGCGTGACGATCAGAGCCGCGGCGAGCAGGCGCGCACCATCGTCGAGCAGCTGATCTCGGTGAACAAGGTCCACTGGATCAACGCGCGAAGGGACGAGCGGCATCACCTCGCTCCTGCAGCCGGTGGTGGAGAGCGCGGGCCTGCCGATGACGTGTCATCCTTGCGCCTCGCCCACGCTCACGGAAAAGGGGCTGAAGTGGTTCTTCCGCACCGGCCCCAACGACAAGACGATGGTGGCCAGCGTCTTCTCCTTCCTCAAGGAGTGGCCGGAGCGCGGCGGGCCGAAGGATCTCAAGACGATCGCGCTGTTCACCGTGCGACAACCTGTTCTGCCAGGACAACCGCAAAGGTCGCGACCGGATCTGGCGCCCAAGGCCGGCTTCAACATCGTGCTCGACCTCACCACCAAGACCGGCGCGACCACGCTGGCCTCCGGAAGTCCAGCGGCTGCAGGCGAGCAACGCCGACGTCCTCTTCGCCGTGCAGTACCCGGCCGAGACGGTGGTGTTCGAGAACGACGCCAAGCGCGCGGGCTACATGCCCAAGGTGATCGCCACCAGCAACGGCGCGTACTCCGACGAGACGTGGCTGCAGGCGCAGAAGAAGACCAACGGCGGCGGCCGGCTGGCTGGGCCGTGACCCGACGGCCATCGACCTGGTGCAGGAGCGGCCGAGCTGGAAGAAGGTCAACGAGATCTACAAGAAGTACAGCCGCGGCCAGAACATGGGCGAGCTGGCGATGCGGGAGATCACCGGTCTCCTGTGGATGGCCGACGTCATCAACCGCGCCAAGTCGGTGGACCCGGCGGTGCTCCAGAAGACGGCCAGCGAGACCAACATGGGTCCCGAGCAGCTCATCATCGACTACAAGGGCATCAAGTTCGAGAACGGCCAGAACGTCCTGGCCACCGGGCGTGGTCACGCAGGTGGGCTGGGACGGCGAGAAGCACACGCTGTGGCCGTGGATCTTGCCACCAGGGCCAACTTCAAGCCGATCTTCCCGAGCCCGAGCTGGCAGGAGCGCGACAGCAAGCCGAAGCCCGGCGCCTGAGCGACCGCCAGACCGCATGACCGAGCTCATCCAGGCCGTCGTCAACGGCCTTCAGATGGGGTTCCTCTACGCCCTCGTGGCCGTGGGGCTCACGATCATCTGGGGCCTGATGGAGATGATCAACTTCGCCCACGGCGAGTTCCTCATGCTCGGCATGTTCGCCGCGTGGGGCTCAGCGCCGGCCTCGGCCTCGATCCGCTGCTGGCCATCGTGCCGATCGGCCTCCTGATGTACGGGTTCGGCGTGCTGGTCTACCAGCAGCTCATGCGGCGCGTGCAGGGCGGAGATCCGTTCACGCAGATCTTCGCCACGATCGGCCTGCTCTTCCTGCTGCAGAACGCCGTGGTCGCGGGCCTCACCAGCGACTATCGCTTCGTCAACGACAGCCTGCTCGCGCGGCTCGGCGGCGCCAAGCTCACGCTGCTCGGGCTCAACTTCGCCGTGCCGCTGCTGCTCGCCGCCGGGCTGGCGCTGCTGCTCTTCCTCGGGCCTCTATCTGCTGATCGAGCGCACGGAGTTCGGGCTGGCGCTGCAGGCCACCAGCGAGGACCGTGACGCCGCGCGGCTCGTCGGCATCCGACCCCAGCGCATGTTCGCGGTGGCCTGGGGCCTGGGCGCTGCCCTCGTCGCCGTGGCCGGCGCCATCCTCGTGAACTTCTTCTCCGTCTACCCTCAGGTCGGCCTGCAGTTCACCGTGCTGGCGTACGCGATCGTCGCCCTCGGCGGCTTCGGCAGCATCCTCGGGACGCTGCTGGCCGCGCTGCTGGTGGGCGTCATCCAGAGCGTGACCGTCGTGTATCTACCGCCCGGCGTTCAAGGACGCGTTCGTGTTCGGGTCGTACACTTGCTGATCGGGCTGTTCCGGCCGCAGGGCCTGTTCGGGCGGTTCTAGCGTGGCCCGGACCGCGCTGGTGATCGGGCGCTGGCGGCGATCGTGTATCCGATCCCGCTGCAGATCCAGGGCACGACGTACTACCAGACGGTGGGCTTTCTGGTGCTCATCAACGCGATGCTCGGCGTCGGCTGGAACGTCATCGGGGGCTGGGCCGGTCAGTTCGACTTCGGGCCGCAGGTGTTCTTCGCGGTTGGCGCGTACACGGCGGCGCTGCGTGTACGTGAAGCTGGGGGTCGATGCGTGGCTCGGCTGCTGGCCGGCGTCGTGGTGGCGGCGGTGATCTGCGCGGTGCTGACCTATCCGCTCACGCGGTTGCGCGGGCACTATTTTGCGATTGCCACCGTGGCGATCTGGATGATCGCGCAGCCGATCGGCGCCACCTGGGAGTTCATCGGCGGCAGCCAGGGGCTGTTCATCCCGGTGAAGCCACGCCCCGGCGTGGTGGCCTCGGCGCTCTCGCTGCAGTTCTCGGGGCCGACCAAGGCGATGGGCTACTACTACGCCGCGCTCGTGCTGTTCGCGATCACGCTGGCGCTGATGGCGCTGGTCGAGCGCAGCAAGCTCGGCTACTACTTCCGCGCGATCCGTGACGATCAGGAAGCCGCCGAGGGTATCGGCGATCGACAGCCGGCTCTACAAGGTGATCGCGCGCAGCATCACGGCCGCGGTGTTCGCCGCCGGCGGCGTGCTGTACGCGTTCTGGGCCCTGTCGGTCTTTCCCGAGCAGGTGCTGGAGCTCAACTGGAGCACGCTGCCCATCATGGCCACCGTGGTGGGCGGCATCGGCCGGCTGTGGGGCCGGTGCTCGGCGCGGTCATCCTGATTCCGATCTCGCAGATCATGAGCACGACGCTCGGCACCGGGCCGCTGGCCGGCCGCGGCATCGACCTCATCGTCTACGGCCTCGATCATCGTCGCTGATCGCGGCGTTCCGTCCCACCGGCCTGCTCTCGCTGCCGTGGGCCCGGTGGCTCCGCCTGACGCCGCACGGCGGCCGCGTGAGCGCATGGCGCCGCTGCTGGCTCTCGAGGCGTCCAGCAAGCGCTTCGGCGGCCTGCTGGCCAACCGCGAGGTCTCGCTGGCCATCGAGGCCGGCGAGATCGTCGGCCTCATCGGGCCCAACGGCGCGGGCAAGACGACGCTGTTCAACTGCATCACCGGCTACATGCATCCCGACGAGGGCCGCATCGTCTTCGACGGCACCGACGTCACCCACGCGCCGGCCCGAGCGCATCTGCCGCCTGCGGCGTGGCGCGCACGTGGCAGGTGGTCCGGGCCTTCGGGCGCATGACCGCGCTGGACAACGTGATGTGCGGCGCGCTGCAGCGCACGAACCGCGTGGCCGAGGCCCGGGCCCGGGCGACGCGAGCTGCTGGAGTTCACCGAGCTGCACGGACGAGGCGACATGCCGGCCGCGACCCTGACGCTGGCCGACAAGAAGCGCCTCGAGATCGCCCGCGCGCTGGCCACGCGGCCGAAGCTCCTGCTGCTCGACGAGGCGATGTCCGGGCTGACGCCGATCGAGACGCGCCGCCGCCGTGCGGCTGGTGCGGCGGATCCACGCCGAGCTCGAAGCGTGACGATCTGCGTGGTGGAGCACGTGATGGAGGTCGTCATGCCGCTGTCCCATCGCGGTGGTCGTGCTCGACTACGGCGTGAAGATCGCCGACGGAGCGCCCGGAGGCCGTCGTGCGCGACGAAGCGGGTCATCCGCGCCTATCTCGGGGAGCACGTCGTCGCCGCACTGCGCCTAGCCTGCTGCGAGGTGCGCGACGTCCACGTCGCCTACGGCGCCGGCGTGCGCGCGCTCCAGGGCGTGTCGCTGCAGGTGCAGCCCGGGCGAGGTGGTCGCGCTCGATCGGCGCCAACGGCGCCGGGCAAGACCACACTGCTCAAGGCCATCGCCGGGCTGCGTCCAGCCGCAGACCGGCGACGTGGTGTTCGACGGTCAGGCGCATCGGCGCGGTGGACGCCGCCGACCGCGTCAAGCTCGGCGTGGCGCTCGTGCCCGAGGGTCGCCGCCTGTTCAGCCGGCTGAGCGTGGCCGAGAACCTCACGGCTCGGGCAGCTTCAGCAACGGCGATCCCGGCCACCGGCGCGAGATGCTCGAGCGGATCCACACGCTCTTTCCGGTCCTGAGCGAGCGGCGCCGCGCAGCGGGCGGGGACGCTGAGCGGCGGCGAGGCCCAGATGCTCGCCATCGCGCGCGCGCTGATGTCACGGCCGCGCTTCCTGATGCTCGACGAGCCGAGCCTCGGCATCATGCCCCGCCTCGTCGACCAGGTGATGGACTCGCTCCGGCCGGCTGCACGAGACGGAGGGGCTCACGATGTTCCTCGTCGAGCAGAACGTGCCGGCCGCGCTCGACCTGGCCGACCGGGGCTACGTGCTGCAGACCGGCCGCGTGGTGCTGGAGGGGCGGAGCGAGGAGCTCGCGCGGCAGCGATCTGGTGCGGAAGGCCTACCTCGGGATGTGAGCTACAGGTTCTGTGGCGCCTGTTCAGGTCCGCGGACCCGGTCAGCCTCGGTGATCCTCGTCCTGGCGCCTGCTCGTTGCCCTCTGCGGTGCGCCCGTTCAGCCACTGGCGATAGCCGTCGTTGGCGCGACGGATGCGCTGGTCGACCTGCTCCACCACTCGCGGCAGCGCGTCGGGGCTGCTCTCTGAGCCGTAGCTCGACGAACTGAACGTTCACGGTCCACCGCGCGCCGCCGATCCCGTCCTCACCGCCGGCATCCTTGTCGAAGAACGCCGAGCCATTCGGGGGCGGCTGCGCGGAGACGCGCACGGTCCACTCCACGCCGTCACGGGTGGTCGGTGGCCCGGAGCGCTGGATGTCCGTGAAGCGGGCGGGGCGGAATGACATCGCTAGCGCCTTCGGCGCCAGGCGCATCTCACGGAGGAACTGGATGAAGCTTGACCGCCGTTGGGGCGCACGACGACGTCGTGGCTCCAGAACCCGAGGAACTTGTGGGCGCGGTGCTTGCCGGCGTCGAGCTTGGCGGCCTTGATGCTCTCGGGACCAGAAAGGCCCGCGATGACGGCAGAAGCGGGATCGGCAGGCCCACACCGCCGTGGGCGCCGGCTCCGCGAACTCGGACTGCATCATGACGACCCTCCACCCCCGGCGAGGCGGCCACGCCGGGGCCTCAAGGATAGCCGAAGTCGCCGGCCGACGTAAGATTGGCCGAACGGCGCGGTTTCATGGTAGAAATCGCCCGCTCATGGGAATGTGATGCGGGCAATGTGATGCGACAATGGATGCAGTTCGGCATCTGCGTCATGGCCGACGTGGACGAGATCGGGTTCTTTCCGCACGCCGAGAGCCTGGGCTACGACTCCGTCTGGGTCACCGACAGCCAGATGATCTTCTCCGACTGTTACGCCGTGCTGGCGCTGGCCGCCCAGGCCACGAACCGCATCCGGCTGGGGCCGGGCACGGCCATCTGCGGCACGCGCATCCCGCCCGTGCAGGTGGCGGCGATGGCCACGCTGAACAAGCTGGCCCCCGGCCGCGTGCATCTCGGCATCGGCACCGGCAACACCGCCATGCGCACGATGGGCCAGCGCCCCATGCGGATCGCCGACTACGACGAGTACCTGCTCGGTGCTGGCCGGGCTCCTGCGCGGTGAGGTCGTGGACTATCGCTATCGCGACCGCGTCCGCCCCATCCGGATGCTCACCGACAACAAGAAGTACCTTTGGCCTCGAGCCGAAGATCCCGCTGTACGTCTCGGGCTTCGGTCCGCGCGCCATGGAGCTGGCCGGCAAGCACGGTGACGGCCTGGTGTTCGCCATCCCGCCGCGCGGCGTGGCCGTGGCGGAGGCCCTGGGCCACGCGTGCGCACCGGCGCCGCCCGCGCGGGCCGCCGGCTCGAGGGCTTCCGCAACTGCGCGCTGACCAACGTGGCGCTGCTCGAGCCGGGCGAGGCGGTCGACTCGCCGCGCGTCGTGCGCACGGTCGGGCCCAACGTCATGGCCAGCGTCTACTACTTCTACGATGAGGTGCAGGAGCGCGGCATCGATCCCCCGAGTTCCTCCGCCCGATGTGGAAGCGCTACTGCGCCCTGGTCGAGCAGACGCCGGCCGCGCATCGCCACTTCCGGACCCACGAGTTCCACTACACGTACCTGCACCCCGGCGAGGCCGAGCTGATCGACGCCAGCCTGATCCGCGCCACCTGCCTGGTGGGGACGGCCGAGGCGCTGGTCGAGCGGATCCGCGACCTCGAGGGGCAGGGGCTGCAGGAATTGATGTTCGCCATCGGCGTGGACGACAAGTGGCGCGTGGCCGAGGCGTTCGCGCGCGAGGTGATCGCGCGGCTCTGAGACGGTGATGCAAGCCCTGGACGGTCGCCTGGTCCTCTCGCCCTCCGATCTCAACGACTACGTCGAGTGCCCGCATCTGACCACGCTGGCGCTGGAGGTCGCGCGCGGTACGCCGCAAGCGGCCGTTCGTCCCCAACGAGCACGGCGATCTCCTCCGCCGCAAAGGCGAGGAGCACGAGGCCGCCTACCTGGCCTCGCTGCGCGACGCAGGGCCGACCGGTGGTCGACGTCATCGGCGCCAATCGCTGGGATTTCGACGGCTCGGCGCGCGCACGATCGAGGCGATGCGGGCGGGTGCCGAGGTCATCTACCAGGCGACGTTCGTGGTGGAGACTGGCGAGGCCGGGCGGACTTTCTCGAGCGAGTCGAGCAGCCGACGGCGCTGGGCGGCTGGGGCTACGAAGCCCTCGACGCCAAGCTGGCGCGGGCCGAGAAGCCGACCTACGTCCTGCAGCTCTGCTTCTACACCGAGGCGATCGCGGCCATCCAGCAGGCGCCGGTGGGCGCGATGCACGTGCTGCTCGGGATCGGCGAGCGGCGCACCCTCCGGCCCGACGACTTCACTGCGTACTACCGGCGCGTCCGCGCCGGGTTCCTCGAGGCCATCGGCCGCGGGGCGCCGACGGAGCCTTACCGCGTGGACCACTGCGGATCTGTGCGAATTTCGCGCGGTGTGTGACGCGCGCTGGGAGAAGGAAGACCACCTGCTGCTGGTGGCCGGCATCCGGCGCGAGCACGTCACGCGGCTGCGGGTGGCCGGGCTGGGGACGCTGGCGGCGCTGGCGCGGGCACCGGAGACCAGCGTCGATCAGATTGCGTCGCCACACGTTCGAGGCGCTGCGCGACCAGGCGAGCCTGCAGCTCCACCGTCGAACCACCGGCGACCTCGACGTGGCACGCGCGCTGCCGATCGAGACCGAGCGCGGGTTCGAGCGGCTGCCCCGGCCCTCCATGGGCGATGTCGTGTTCGACATCGAGGGTGACCCGTTCTGGGAGCCGGCGCGCGGGCTGCACTTCCTCCTCGGGTTGCTGACGCCCGGGGACGACCTGGACCTGGCGGTATCGCGCGATCTGGGCCCACGACCGGGCGGGTGAGCGCCAGGCGTTCGAGACGCTGCTGGATTTCTTCCACGAACGGCTCGCCCGCCATCCCGACATGCACGTCTACCACTACGGTGTCTACGAGCCGGCCGCGCTCAAGCAGCTCATGGGCGTGTACGCGACGCGTGAGGACGCGGTGGACGAGCTGCTGCGCCGCGAGGTCTTCGTCGACCTTCACGGGGTCGTGCGCCAGGGCTCCGGGCCGGGGTGTCGAGCTACTCGCTCAAGGACGTGGAGGCGCTGCCGGCCTTTCGCCGCGAGGCGGACGTCACCAGCGGTACGCGCGCCGTGCTGGCCTACGAGCAGTGGATGCACACGCGGGCCGAGGCCCGGCTCGGAGAGATCGCGGCGTACAACGAGGAGGACTGCCGGGCGACGCTGTCGCTCCGCGACTGGCTGCTGGAGCACCGCCCACCGGGCACGAGCGTGGGCCACGCCGCCTGACCTCCGGCCGGTCAGCGACGATCGGCAGAAGGCTGACCGGGCGCGCGAGGCGCTCCGGCAAACGTTGCTGGCCGGCAGCAATCCCGGCGAGCCGCGGTGGCTGATGGCCGAGCTGCTCGAGTATCACCGGCGCGAGGCGCGTCCCGAGTGGTGGTGGTTCTTCCAGCGCTGCCAGATGTCGGCGGACGAGCTGGTCGAGGACGGCGAGGCGATCGGTCGGCTACGGCCCGACGGCCCGCCGCGCGCCCTCAGGCGATCCCTCGAGCACCGGTTCACCTTCGAGATCCAGCCCCACAAGCTGGCGGAGGGCGACGCCCCGTGCGATCCGCCACGGGCAAGGGCGCCGGGACGATCGTCAAGCTCGACGAGACGGCGGGCGTGCTGGTGCTGAGGCGTTCGACGGCGGGTCGCACTCCCCGAGGCGCTGATTCCACCACGGCCGATCACGACGACCGAGCAGCGCCGCGCGCTCGAGCGCCTGGGAGCTGCGGTGCAGGCCGGCGACAGTCGCTATCGCGCGCTGAAAGACATCGTCGCGCGGGCGCGGCCGCGATTCACCGAAGCGATCGGCGGGACGGTCCAGACCACTGATCTGGCGGAGCAGCGCCGGCGCGCGGCGCGCGCTCGACGCGAGCTATCTCGTCATCCAGGGCCCGCCCGGCACCGGCAAGACGTGGACGGGCGCGCGGCTGGTCATCGATCTCATCCGCCGCGGCCGGCGCGTCGGGGTGGCGGCGACGAGCCACAAGGCGATTCACAACCTGCTCGACCAGATCGAGGAAGCCGCCGAGGCGGAGGCGCGTCAGCTTCCGCGGACTCAAGAAGTCCAGCGCGGGCGTCGGCGAGACCGAATACGCGAGCCCCTCGATTCGCAGCATCGCCGAGCGCGAGGAATTCGTCACGGCCGCCGCGGGCGCCCAGCTGCTGGCCGGGACCGTATGGCTGTTCGCGCGCGCGGAGCTCGACGGCACGCTCGACGCGCTGGTGATCGACGAGGCCGGGCAGGTGGCGCTCGCCGACGCGCTGGCGATGGGCACGGCGGCGCGCAACGTGATCCTGCTCGGCGATCCGCAGCAGCTCGCCCAGGTTTCGCAGGGCACCCATCCCGAGGGCACGGGCGCCTCCGTGCTCGAGCACCTGCTCGGTGAGCATCCGACCGTGCCGGCCGACAGGGGATCTTCCTCGAGCGCACGCGACGCATGCATCCGGGCGTCTGTCGGTTCATCTCGGAGGTCATCTACGAAGGACGGCTGGACGGCCTGCCGGAGGTCGCCCGCCAGGACACGGATTTCGGCACCGGGCTGCGCTTTCTGCCGGTGGAGCACATCGGCAACGTCGCCTCGGCGCCCGAGGAGGCCGAGCGCGTCGCGCGCGAGATCCGGCGCATGCGCGCCGGATCGTGGACCAGCCGCGACGGGGTGAGGCGGCCCCTGGACGATTCCGACTTCATGGTGGTCGCGCCCTACAACGCCCAGGTGCGAGCCCTGCGGCGCGCGCTCGGGGCCGCCGGGCTCGGCGGCGTGCCCGTCGGCACCGTCGACCGGTTCCAGGGACGCGAGGCGCCGATCGTCTTCTACTCGATGGCGACCTCGAGCGCCGAGGACGTGCCGCGCAGCCTCGAGTTCCTCTTCTCGCGCAACCGCCTCAACGTCGCCGTCTCGCGCGCGATGTGCCTGGCCTGCATCGTCGCCAGCCCCCGCCTGCTGGAGTCCCGCGCACGTACCATCGAGCAGATGCGGCTGATCAACGCGCTCTGCCGCTTCGTGGAGATGGCCGGGACGCCAGGCTGAATTACCCCGGTGTTTCCGGGACGAGGACGTCGATGATTCGGGCGGCCCGCTCACGCTGTTCCGAATCCCAGGTGACCAGGGGCAGGCGCAGCGTCGCGGCCGCCGCGATATAGATCGCATCTGCTCCCCGGAGACGGAGCCGGCCCGCAAGGCGGGCGGCGGCGCGAGCGAGCTCGTCATCGACCGGAACGAGGCGCAGGGCAGGCAACTGGAGAATGGCTTCGACGGCGCGCCGCGCCAGGCGCGGGACGCCGGTTCGGCGGGCGACCGCGCCGGCAACTTCGGGAAGGAGCAGCGCCGGCGCGATCACCAGGCCGCCACCGCCGACGTGAGCGGTGAGCCAGGCGCGACTCGCCACGTGGTGGGTGTCGTGGGTACGAGACTACTGACGATCACGCTGGCATCGACCAGCATCAGAGGTCTCGGCGTCCTCTCCGGACCGCGGCGGCCGCCGACCGTCCTTTCGGCCACCGGACGCCGATCTCACGCGCCACCCGCTCGAGCGTCGACCACGCGCCCCTGCCTCCCGGCCGGCCTGGCGTGTGCCGGATCGGAACGAGCCGGGCGATCACACGGCCGTGATGCGTCACGTCGATCTCCTGGCCGCTCGCCTGCAGCTCTCGCAAGACCTGGCTGGTGCGCTGCTTCAGTTCGCGGACACCGACGGCTCGCACGGCGCCTCCCTGTGACCACAAATGTAGACACAATCATGACAGCCCCACACCGGCCCGTCAATGTCCAGAGAACGCGACAGCTCGGATACACTCGGCCCGACTGCCTGACGCCAGAGGAGCTCAGCATGGACCTCGCCTTCCTCGACTTCGCCGACGCGCCACCACCACCGCCGACCGCCGCCTACAGCCACGCCGTCCGCGCCGGCGAGTGGCTTTTCGTCACCGGCCAGCTCGGCGTGGACCCGAAGACCGGATCGCTCGTGCCCGGCGGTACCGTGGCGCAGTGCCGCCAGGTGATGCAGAACCTCGCCACCGTGCTCCGCGGGGCCGGCACCGATCTCGACCGCGCGGTGATGACGCGCATCTATCTGACCGATTTCGGCGACTACGCGGCCGTGAATGCGGAGTACGCCCGCCACTTCGCGCCGGGGAAGCTGCCCGCCCGAACCACCGTGGGCGTCACGGCGCTGGCGCTGGGGGCGCCGTCGAGATCGATCTGATCGTCCGGATGCTTTGACTCACGCGTCAGGCGCGTTGTAGCCTGACCGGGCCCGTAAGGGTAGGGAGGGTTCCATGTCGCGAGATCGGGTGAGCCGTCGCGTCTTCCTGAAACCGCCGGCGCCGTCGCGGCGATCGGTGCGCTGCCGACCGTCGGCCGGGCCCAGGCCAAAGAGGTCAAGCTCGGCTACATCCTGCCCGTGACCGGGCCCGCTGGCCTTCGAGGCCCAGCTCTCGCTCAACGGCTTGCAGCTCGCCGTGGACGAGATCAACGCCGCCGGCGGCGTCAAGGCGCTGGGCGGGGCCAAGCTCGCGCTGCTCGCCGGGCGACACCCAGCAGAAGGTCGAGCTGGGCAACTCCGAGGCCGCGCGGCTCATCGACCAGGGCGTGTGCGTGCTGATCGGGCCGTTCTCCAGCCTGGTCGCCTTCTCGGTGCGGCAGGTGACGGAGAAGAACAAGACGCCGTTCATGCTGCTCGCCGCGCGTGGCCGACAACCTCACCGAGGGCGGGCTGCGCTACATCTTCCGCGTGCAGCCCAACGGCAAGGCCATGGCCACCGTGACCATGAGCAACATCGCCGAGATGGCCAAGGCGGCCAACATGCCGGTCAAGCGCGTGGCGATGATGCACGAGGACGGCAACTTCGGCACCACGATGGGCAACCACGTCGAGGCCTTCGGCAAGCCAGCTCGGCTACGACCGTGGTGCAGCGCATTCCCTACAGCCTCAAGTCGCCGGACTTCACCGCCGAGCTGTCGAAGGTGAAGGCCGCCAAGCCGGATCTCCTGGTCATCAGCGGCTACTACGGCGACTCCAAGATCATCGCCGAGACGGCGGCCAAGCTGCGCATCGGCGTGCACGCGCTGGTCGGCCTGGCCAACGCCGCCTACTCGAATCCCAAGTTCATCGCCGACAACCGCGAGCTGACCGAGCAGCTCTTCGACGGCAACTACTGGCACAACCCGCAGTCGGCGCGGGCCAAGGCGGTGTTCGCCGCCTACGAGAAGCGCTTCAGCTCCACGCTGACCTCGCACGGCGTGCAGGCCTACACGGTCATCTACGTCGTCAAGGACGCGCTGGAGCGCGCCGGCTCGGCCGACCGCGACCGGGTGCGCGACGCGCTGGCCAAGACCAACCTCGACCGACCACATCCTGCCGCAGGACGCGATCAAGTTCGACGACACCGGCGAGAACGTCAACGCCTCGCCCGCGCTGCTGCAGGTCCAGAACGGCAAGCCCGTGGTCGTCGGCCCGGCGCGCTTCGCCGAGGCCAAGCCCGTGTTCCCGGTCCCCAAGTGGCACGGCTAGTCTCGCTGAGCACGGCATGTGACTCAGGAGCTCTTGCTCCAGGCCGCCGTCAGCGGCCTCCTGCTCGGTGGCGTCTACGGGCTGGTGGCGTGCGGCCTGTCGCTCTGATCTTCGGCGTGCTGCGCATCATCAACTTCGCCCACGGCGCGGTGATGATGCTCGGCATGTACGCCACCTACTGGCTGTTCACGCTGGGCGGGATCGATCCCTACCTCGTCCATCGTGATCGTCGGCGCCGTTGTTCTTCGTGATCGGCATCGCTCATCCAGCGCGTGGTCATCGAGCCCAACCGCTACGCCGCCGAGCACAACCAGCTCCTGCTCACGCTCGGCCTGGCGCTGTTCCTCGAGAACCTGGCGCTGGTGCTCTGGCAGGGCGACTTCCGCACGGTGCGTCCGCGCTATCGCCGGCGCCTCGTTCGTGCTCGGCGACGCGCTGGTGGAGGTGCCGCGGCTGGTCGCCTGCGGCGGCGCGGTGGTCATGGCGCTGGCGCTCTTCGCCTTCCTGCGCGGCACCGACGTCGGCAAGGCCATCCGCGCGCCTGGCCGAGGAGCCGGAAGGCGCCCTGCTCATGGGCATCGACGTGCGGCGCATCCGCGCGCGTCGCCTTCGGCATCGGCTCCGGCTGCGTGGCGGTGGCCGGCGCGCTCGTCACGCCGTTCTTCTACGTCGCGCCCGACGTCGGGCGAGTCGTTCAACATCATGGCCTTCGTGGTCGTGGTGCTGGGCGGCATGGGCAACTTCGTCGGCGCCCTGCTGGGCGGCTTCATCGTGGGGCTGGCCGAGTCGCTGGGCGCCACGCTGCTGCCGGGCTCGCTCAAGCAGCTGGTGGTCTTCGCGCATCTTCGTCCTGGTGCTGCTGCTTCCGTCCGGCCGGGCTCTTCGGGGGCGGGCGTGGTCGCTGAGGTGCTGGGCGGTCGTGGCGCTCGGGGCGCTGCTCGTCGCGCCGCCGTTCCTGCCGCCGTACTTTCTCGAGATCCTGATCAGCGTGCTGCTGTTCGCCTACCTGGGCTCGGCCTGGAACATCCTCGGCGGCTACGCCGGGCAGTTCTCCTTCGGCCACGCCGCCTACTTCGGCATCGGCGCCTACACCTCCACGCTGCTCTTCCTGCGCGTCGGGCGTGTCGCCGTGGCTCGGCATGGTGGCCGGCGGCGCTGCCTGGCGGCGGCCTTCGGCCTGGCAGCCGGCTATCTCTCGTTTCGCTACGGCCTGCGCGGGCCGTACTTCTCGCTGGTGACCCTGGCCTTCGCCGAGATGCTGCGCGTGATCGCGGTGAACACCAAGGCGGTCGGCTCGTCGCTGGGGCTGGTCATCCCCAGCCGCGAGGCGGCGCCGCTCAGCTTCGTCTTCGCGGGCAAGCTGCCCTACTACTACGTGATCCTCGCCATGGCGCTCGGCGCGCTGTGGATCACGCGGCGGCTGGAGCGCAGCAAGCTCGGCTATTCGCTGCGCGCCATCCGCGAGAACGAGGACGCGGCGGAGGCGGCCGGGGTCGACGCGCTCGGGATGAAGCTGCGCGCCATGGCGCTGTCGTCGTTCCTCACCGCGCTGGGCGGCACGTTCTACGCGCAGTACTTCGCCTACATCGATCCCACCATCACCTTCGGCCCCGCGGTCTCGATCCAGGGGCTGCTGCAGGCCATCGTCGGCGGCGCCGGCACCGTGCTCGGGCCGCTGCTCGGCTCGTTCGTGCCTGACGCCCGATCTCCGGAGCTGTCGCGCGCGCGCGATCCGCGGGCCGCGCCGGCGTGGACGTGATGGTCTACGGGCTGGTCCTCATCCTGGTCATCTCGTTCCTGCCCAACGGCCTGATGGGGTGGCGTTGCGGCGGCGGCGTGGCGTGATGGCCGACGGCATGCTGCTGGAGATGGACGGCGTCACCAAGCGCTTCGGCGGGCTCACCGCGGTGAACCGCTTCAGCCTCGGCGTCGGGGCGGGCGAGATCGTCGGCCTGATCGGGCCCAACGGCGCCGGGCAAGACCACGGTCTTCCATCTGCTCTCCGGCTTCCACCCGCCGACCGAGGGCGCCATCCGCTTCAAGGGCACGTCGATCGTGGGGTCCAAGCCGCACGCCATCTGCCGGCGCGGACTGGCCCGGACGTTTCAGATCGTGCAGCCGTTCGCTGGATCTCACGACGCTCGAGAACGTCATGGTCGGCGCGTTCAATCGCACCGACGACGTGGCCGCCGCGCGCGCCCGCGCCGCCGAGGTGCTCGACTTCGTCGGCCTCGGCGCCCGTCGCGACGCGCCGGCGCGCGAGCTGACGCTGTCCGATCGCAAGCGCCTGGAGATGGCGCGCGGCCTGGCCACGCGGCCCGAGCTGCTGCTGCTCGACGAGGTGATGTCCGGGCTCAACCCCACCGAGATCGAGGAGATCATCGGCCTCATCCGGCGCATCCACGCGCAGCGGCGTGAGCCTGCTGATCATCGAGCACGTGATGCGCGCGATCATGGCGCTCTCGCAGCGCATCGTGGTGCTGCACCACGGCGAGAAGATCGCCGAGGGCCGGCCCGAGGCCGTGGCGCGCGACCGGCGGGTCGTCGAGGCCTACCTGGGAGAGGACGCGTGAGCCTGCTGGAGCTGGCCGGCGTCGACGTGGCGTACGGCGATCTGCCGGCGCTGCGCTCGGTGGACCTGGTCGTCGAGGCCGGCGAGACGCTGTCGGTGGTCGGGGCCAACGGGGCCGGGAAGACGACGATGCTGCGCACCATCTCGGGACTGCTGCGCCCGCGCGCGCGGCGAGATCCGGCTTCGAGGGCGAGCGCATCGACCGCTGGCCCTGCCACCGGGTGGTCGAGCGCGGCGTCGTGCACGTGCCGGAGGGGCGCAAGGTGTTCCCAGCCTGACCGTGCGCGAGAACCTCGAGCTCGGCTCCTACACGCGCGCGGCCAAGGCGCGGCGCGCCGACAGCCTGGAGCGCGTCTTCGCGATGTTCCCGCGGCTGCGCGAGCGGATGGGCCAGGCCGCCGGCACGCTCTCCGGGCGGCGAGCAGCAGATGCTGGCCATCGGGCGCGCCCTGATGAGCCTGCCGCAAGCTGCCTCATGCTCGACGAGCCGTCGCTGGGGCTGGCGCCGCTGATCGTGAAGGAGATCTTCAACACGATCAGCGCGATCAACCAGACCGGCACCACGGTGCTGCTCGTCGAGCAGAACACGCGCCAGGCGCTGGCGCGCTCGCGCCGCGGCTACGTGCTGGAGAACGGCCGCGTGGTGCTGGTGGGCTCGGGCCGAGGAGCTGCTCGGCAACGAGTACGTGCGCCGGGCGTATCTTGGCCTGTGAGCCCGCCCGGCACGCGCTGGAGGAGGTGCGATGGCGACACCGACTGACTACGCGCATCCAGTTCAATCCGGGCTTCGTGCTCGATCCCCGCACGGTCGCGCTGGTCGTCGTCGACATGCAGTATGCGAGCGGCTCGCGCGACCACGGCCTGGGACGCTCGCTCAAGGCCCGCGGCCAGGAGGCGCTCGGCGCCTACCGCTTCGACCGCATCGAGCGGACGGTGGTCCCGGCCATCCAGCGACTGCTCGCGTTCTTCCGGGCCCGTGGGCTCCGCCTCGCCTATCTCACCGTGGGCTCGGAGCTGCCCGACTACTCCGATCTGCTGCCGCACATGCGCGCCTTCGCCGAGAGCGCGCGGCAACACGCGGGGCAACCACGAGCACGAGATCCTCGACGCGCTGCCCGCGGGCCGGGCGAGGCGGTGCTGAACAAGACCACCATGAGCGCGTTTCACTCCAGCGGCTTCGAGCGCCTGGTGCGCGCCTGGGGAGTGGAGCAGCTCGTCTTCACCGGCATCTCGACCAACTCCTGCGTCGAGGGCACCGCCCGCGACGCGGTCGATCGCGGCTTCCGCAGCCTGCTCGTCGAGGACGGCTGCGGCGCGCGCCAGCCAGTCGCTGCACGACGCCACCTGCGCGAACTTCGCGCGGCTGCTCGGCCGCGTGCGCATCGAGCGCCCAGGTGCTGGCGGAGCTGCAGGGTGCGCCGACCGTCGCGCGCTGACCGGGTGGCCGGGGCTCAGTCTCGGAGATGCCGAAGGAGGAACGCGAGGATCTGCCGCACTCGTCGCGATATTGAGTGCTCGTCGCTGAACATGCCGTTGTGCCGGCCTCCCTCGTAGTACAGCACGGCTTCACGGCTTGCCGGCCGTTCGCAGTGTCAGTCGGCTCGAAGTCGCGCGCCATCCGGATGTTCGTGGCGGCGACCCCGCCGTCGGCGGGGCTGTCCGCCGTGCCGTGCAGCATCAGAACCGGTGTCGCGAGCTGCGCGGAAGGTCGGCGAGCTGGCTATGGGTAGCCGCCGGAGTTGAGCACGGCGGCCTGCACGGTCCGCGCGGACAGGACGTAGCTCAGCACCGCGCCGCCACCGCGTGAGTGTCCAAAGAGGCCGATCCGATCAGCGCGCGCGTCCGGCAGCGTGCGCGCCGCCTGCACCAGCGCGTCCACGATCCGGCGCGGCCTCGGGGCTCGACGCGCCCGGCATGGGAGGCGACGCCGGGGCAGCCGATCGGGGTGATGAAGCGGGAGCCCGACCCGGCGCTGCCCTGAAACCAGCAGGCGGCCACCGCGAGCACGCCACCGCGCGCGAGATCCTGGGCCAGGCGGACGTACTCCTGGGCAAAGCCACGGCTGCCATGCAGGAGAACGACGGTCGCGAATGGGCCTGCGCCGGGAGAGGCCGCGCCACGGCGGCGAGCATGACCCCCAGATCGGGAACCGCGACGTTCACCCACTGGACCGCGAGGGCTTCGGTGTCCGGGCGGTGCGACAGCGGTCGAGACGACCGGGGCCGTCGCCGGGGATCCGGGCGCGGTCTGCGCCGCCGCTTGCCGGATCGGTGTGGCCAGCGCCAGGAGCATCCCGGCGATGGCGAGCGCCGCGAGGCCGGGTGATCTCACTTCTTCTTCACGACCGGCCGCGGCTCGCCTCGCGGCGCGCCAGGTACCAGGCCGCCGCCGAGCGGTACGGCTTCCACTGCTCGCCGAGCGCGCGCAGCCTTGGGCGTCGGGCGCGCGCGCTTGCCGTAGGCGCGGCGGTAGCCCTCGCGCACGCCGAAGTCGTCAACCGGCAGCACGTCCTCGCGGCCGAGCGTGAAGATCAGCAGCATCTCGACGGTCCACCGCCCGACGCCGCGGATCGGCACGAGGCGCTCGATGATGGCGCTCGTCGAGCCAGGGCCGCCGCGGCCCGCCGCGTCGGCACCGTGCCCGCCAGCGCGTGGCGCGCGATGTCCTTGATGGCGCGCACCTTGGCGCGCGAGAAGCCCGCCCGGCGCAGGCGCGCCGGATGCGGTGAGCACACCTCGCCGGCGTCGGGAAGCGCCCGTCGCCGAAAGAGCGCCACGAAGCGGCCCAGGATCGTCTGCGCGGCCCGGCCGTTGAGCTGCTGATGCGCGATGGCGCGCGTCAGCGCCTCGTATGGCGACCAGCGCCGGGCGTCGATGCCACAGGGCCCGTGACGCTTGATGAGCCGGCGCATGACCGGGTCGCGCGCGAGATGACGGTCACGCGCGTCGGTGGTCATCGCGGCGGCACCCGCCACAGATATACGACGTGGCCCGGCGCCTGCGGCACCGGGATGGTCCGCTCGGGCTGCCAGTCACCCATGCTGAAGTCGTGGGAGACGATGCGGGCGCCGGGGCGCAGCTCGCTGAGCAGCTTGGGGCGCAGGCGCCGGTTGACGTCGGGTCCGAGGTAGAGCGTGACCACACTCGCCGGGCTCACGTCGGTCTGAAACAGATCCTGCTCCGATGAACGTCACCCGATCCGGTCACGCCGGCCTTGCGCGGCGTTGCGCCGGGCGTTGACGATGCGCTCGGGATCGATGTCGACCCCCACGCCGCGGGCGCTCGCGCGCGGCGGCGATGACGATCTCGCCCTCGCCGCAGCCCAGGTCGTACAGCGTGTCCCCGAAGCCGACGTGGGCCGCCTCGAGCATGACGGCGATGACGGCGGGCGCGCTCGGGATCCACGGGGCGTCGAGGGTGGGGCGCGGTGGCGGTGGGGGCCGGATGGCGCGCCGCGCAGCCGCCCAGGAGCGCGAGCGTGACGAGCGCCGATGAGGAGCATCCGTGGTGACATGGGCCACAGTCTGAGCCGGGAGACCGGCGCGGTCAACCCAGCACCGGCCTCGCCGAGTGATGTACCCTGCCTGCTCGGAGGACCGCGCATGACCCGCATCGATCCCGTCTGGGCCACCGTCGCCGAGCTGTCGGCCGCCTACGAAGCGCGCACGCTGTCGCCCGTCGACGCCGTCGGACGCGCTGCTCGAGCGCATCCGCAAGCGCGACGCCGCGCTCCACGCCTTCATCGCCGTGCACGAGGCCGACGCGCGGCTGGCCGCCGAGGCCGCGGACCGGGCCATGCGCTCGGGCCACCGCGTCGGGCCGCTGCACGGCGTGCCGATCGCGCTCAAAGACCTGGTGGACATGAAGGGCCGCGTGACCACCGGGCGGCTCGAAGGTCTGGAAGCGATCGGGTCTCGCCGGTCACCGCCACGCTCGCCGAGCGGCTCATCGCGGCCGGCATGATCGTGCTCGGCAAGACGCACACCGTCGAGTTCGCCATGGGCAGCTTCGGGACGAACACGCACATGGGCACGCCGCGCAACCCGTGGGATCCGGCCGTGCACCGAACGCCGGGCGGCTCCTCCAGCGGCTCCGGCGTGGCCGTCGGCGGCGGGCCTGGCGCCGGTGGCGATCGGCACGGACACCGGGAGGCTCGGTGCGGCTGCCCGCCGCGTGGTGCGGCGATCGTCGGCCTGAAGGTGACGGCGGGGCGGATCAGCACGTACGGCGTGCTGCCGCTCATCATTCGACGCTCGACACGCCGGGGCCGCTGGCGCGCTCGGTCGAGGACGCCGCGCTGATCTTCCGTGTGCTGAACGGTCCCGACCCGCGCGATCCCGCAGACGCTCGGCCTGGGCGCCCGCCGATCCGCTGCCGTCGCTGCGCAGTGGCGTCGCCGGCCTGCGGCTGGCTGTGATGCCGGACGCTGAGCGGGTCGGCGTCGCGGCCGATGTGCTCGCGGCCTACGACGCGTCGATCGAGGCGCTCGCCATTCTCGGCGCCCGCATCGTGCGGCCGCCGCTGCCGCACCGCTTCAGCGACTACGCGGCGGCCACCGGCCGGATCATCGGCGCCGAGGGCTATCGCTTCGTCGGCCACCTCGTGGACGACATGAGCCAGCCGGTCGATCCGCACATCCGCCCGCGCATCCAGACCGGGGCGCACGATCTCCTCGCGCGACTACCTGCTCGCGCTCGCCGAGATGAGCGATCACCGCCGCGAGTTCGCCGCCGCGCTGGCCGACGCCGACGCGCTGCTGACGCCGACCGCGCAGACGGCGGCGCTGCCGATCGATCAGGTGGATCAGTCGGGCACCGCGGCCCACTTCACGCGCGGCGGCAACTATCTCGGGCTGTGCGGGCTGGCCGTGCCCAACGGCTTCACGCCCGGCGGCCTGCCGACCTCGCTGCAGATCCTCGGGCATCCGGGCGACGAGAGCGACGGTGCTGCGGATCGGCTGGGCGCACGAGCAGGCGACCGACTGGAAGGCGCGTCGCCCGCCCGAGGTGTGAGCGTCATGCGACGACTCGGCGTGCTGGTGCCGGCCGGCAACCCCACCATCGAGCCCGAGCTCTACCGGATGGCGCCGCCGTCGGTCACCATCCACTTCGCGCGGCTCGACAGCCTGGCCGGCGAGGCGGGCGGCACCGACGACATGGAGCGACGCACGCTCGGCTATCTCGACTCGGTGCCGGCGGCGATGAAGGGACTGCTGCCCGTGAAGCCGGACGTGATCGTGCTCGCCCACACGGCGGTGAGCTACCTGACGGGCTTTCGCGAGCGAGCCCCCGCTGCTCGACCGCCTGCGCCAGCTGGCCGGCACGCAGGCGATCACAGCGCGGCGCGGGCGATTCTCGCGGCCGCTCGAGCACCGGCGTGTGCGCCGCATCGCGCTGGCGACGCCGTACCCGGAGGCGATCGCCGCGGCCGGCGGCGCGTACTGGATGGCGGCGGGGCTCGAGGTCGTCGCGCATCGGCGCCTGGACGGCGTGCGCAACATCTACGAGGAGACCGAGGAGCGCGCCTACGTGCTCGGCCGCCAGACCGACGTGGCCGGCGCCGACGCGGTGCTGATCAGCGGCACCGGGCTGCCGACCGCCGGTATCGTCGGACGACTGGAAGCCGAGCTCGACAAGCCCGTGATCACCAGCCAGACGGCCACGCTCTGGTGGGCGCTGCGCGCGATGGGGATCAAGGAGCCGGTGCGCGGCTACGGGCGGCTGCTGACGTCGTGAGGGCCTCGTGTCAAAGCTTCGGGATGCGGATCGTCTTGCTGATCATGAGCGAGCCCGACAGCGCCCAGGCCAGCGTCAAGGGGTGAATCCAGCCCCGGCCCCAGCTGCACGGCGCCGAAGGGCAGCGCTTCCCCGGTGCGGCCTCAGCCAGGCCGCCACCGCGATGATCCCGACCAGCACGAGACTCGAGGGAATCGGCGTGCCCTCGAAGTACGTGACCTTGCCCGTATCCGTCGAGCGCTTCGGCGGTGACGTTGAAGCGCGCCAGCCGGCTGACGCCGCAGCAGACGAAGTAGACCAGGATGACGACGTCCCACAGCCCCGTTCATGCCGGCGCCGTAGGCGATGGCCGCCGGGAGCCACGCCGAAGGAGATCACGTCGGCCAGCGAGTCGAGCTCGCGCCCCATCGCCGAGTGCTTCTGGCGCGAGCGCGCGACGCCGCCCGTCGAGCACGTCGAAGACGAGCGCCAGCGGGATCAGCGCCGTAGCCACCAGCGAGGCGACGGGATGTGCGCGCCTCGACATAGCCCATCACGGCGAAGACCGCGAGCACGCCGCACGCGGCGTTGGCGAGCGTGAGAAAGTCCGCCAGGTGAAAGCCGCGGATCATCGACAGGTGCACGGGGCGCGCGGGCGCGCTCACGCCGGTTCCTCCGACGGCGCAGCGAAGCGACAGACCGTCGCGCCCGAGACGCGGACGAGGTCCGCGCACCGCATCGTGATCGACCGCGCGTGGCTGCCCGCGTTGAACACCACCCGCCTCGTTCAGGCAGAGCGCCTCGTCCAGCAGCACCGACAGGCCGAACAGGTTGCCGAACGGCGGGACCGCGCCCGGCTCGCAGCCGGTCAGGTGGTGCAGCTCCTCACGCGTGGCGAAGCGGAGCTTGCGAGTGCCGACGATCGCGCGCAGCGCGGCGTTGTCCGCCTGAGGTGGGCGGGCAGCACGCAGTGCACGAAGCGGTCCTCGCGCGCGCACGACCAGGGCCTTGGCGCCCTGCCGCAGGCGCGTGCCCCGCGCCCGCGCCGCTTCCTCGCTCGTGTGCACCGGCGGCGTGCTCGAGCACCTCGAAGGCCACGCCCGCCTCGCGAGAGCCACTGCTCGAGCCGCGCGCTCACCGCGGTCTGCGCTCACGCCGGAGCCGGCGTCCCCAGCCAGAACGGCGAGGTCTTGCCGATCCGCTCGAGCACCGCGCGGCGCTCGGCCGCGCGTCTGGGGTACCAGACGGAGAGATAGTCCGCGTCCAGCATGTGCTGGCGCGTCTCGGTGCCGAAGAAGGCCGCCAGGTCGGGCAGGAGAATGAAGCCCTCCTCGGACGCGGGATTGAACTGAGACCAGCGCCGCGCGTGCTCTTCCGACCGGAAGAGGTTCATGCCCGTTCAGAGATAGGGCGGCCGGCCGCGCGAGGGGCCGAAGCCGTAGTTCAGGTGACCGACGATGCCGGGCGGATCGACGGTGACGAGCCGCCCGTCGCGCATCTCCACCCGGAGCGAATCGCCGCAGTCGAGGCAGGGCGCGTCGATGCGCACCGTGGCGCCCGGGAACAGCCAGGTCACCGAGGTCGCCTCGAAGCCGCACTGGGCGAACCACTTCTGCTCGCCGCGCACGGTGATGCGGTACTGGGTGGGCAGGTTGTTGAGCGGCGGGAACGAGGCGATGTAGTCGGTCTCCGGATGCAGCCACCCGATCGGGTACGCCTGCATCACCTCGCCCAGCAGCTGACGGCTGCCCTCCACCGTGAGGCCCAGCGGCGTGGCCAGCTCCGCGTAGTGCGGCGCGCGCCCGCTGTCGACCAGTCCGCGCATGATGCGGCTGAACATCTGATCGATGCAGTCGGGGATCAGCCATGATGGTCCTCGCTTGGGAGCGCGCTGAACGGCATGGGCGCGCCGTCGCGCCACCGGTCGGGCACGATGCCGAACGCCTCGATGAAGCGCTGCCAGCCGCTGGCGAAGGTCAGGTCATGCCGAGGTCGATCAGCTCGTCGCCGGTGAAGTGCTGGCGGAGCGTCGCCTCGAACGCGGGATCGATCGTGGGGTGGTCGCCGGCCAGCCGGTCGGCCAGGCGCAGCGCGACCTTCGTCCGTTCCGGCAGGTCCGAGGCCTCGTAGTCGGCGAGCTTGGCCACCAGGTCTTCCGTCGCGCCCCGGCGCACGGCCGAGGACGAGCGCGCCAGGCTTCAGTGCACGCAGCGGTTGGCCCAGGCCAGCCGCACGCGCAGCAGCTCGAACAGCTCCGGCTCGATCGGTGAGGCGCCGCCGTAGATGTAGCGGATGAAGCCCCAGGTGGCCTCGGAGCAGGGCGGGGCGGCGGGCCATCGTGAGGAAGAGGTTGTCGTCCTCGTAGGCGTTGCGGTACCAGCGGTCCAGCATCTTCTGCAGCGGCTCGGTCAGCTCGTCGCGACGCGCCTTGGGCAGCAGACCGCGGTCGTTGGCCATGCGCCGTCTCCTCCGGCCGCATGATACCCCTAGGCACCCACGCTCACGGTATCGTTGAGGCATGAGCCCATGGCTCCGCACGCTCGCGCTGGCGGTTCTGGTCCTGGGCGCCGCCACGACGCCGGCCACGCCGGCGCCGCCGCCAAGGTGGTGACGCCGGCACCGCCCGAGCTGATCACCGAGGCTGCGGCCCATCGTCGAGCGCGCGCGCCAGCGCTTCCGAGGCGCGTGACGCCGGCGGTGTGCTGGCCAACGTCTCGAGCAGTACCGGAGCGCGGGGATGACCAAGGCCGGGCTGCGTGAGCAGCTACTCTCGATGTTCGCGCTCTACGACACGATGCGCGTGCGGCTGACCGTCGATCGCGTGCAGCTCGTCGACGGCGCGGTGTGGGTCTACACCAGCGGCGAGGTGAGCGGGCGTCTGCCGCTCCTGGGCTGGATGACGGTGCTCACGTGGCGGAACGAGCCGGAGGTCGCGCGGCGCGAGGGCGCGATCCTGGCGCTTGTTCGGGTTCCAGGACTAGGAGTAGAGTGCGGCCATCCCAACACCAGGAGAAGAGCCATGACTGCCTCGAAGACGCGGCGGAGACTGCTGGTGGCGTTCGCCTTCACCGGTCTGGTGTCGCTGACGCTTCCGGCCACCGCCCAGCAGCCCGCGCCGGCGCCGGCGCCAAGGAGGAAGAGGTTCCCTTCTGGGCCATCGGCAAGCCCAAGGCCGGGCCGGGAGCAGCCCTCGCGCCGGTACCGGCCTTCCCGATCGCCACGCCGGCGGACAAGCTGCCGATCGCGAAGATGAAGCTGCCCCGGGATTCAAGGCCGAGGTCTACGCGGCCAACGTCCTGGACGCGCGCGGCCTGCGGCAGGGCGACAAGGGCACCGTCTTCGTCAGCTCGCTGTTCGTGCGCCGGCAAGGTCTACGCGATCGTGGACAAGGGCGGCACGCGCGAGGTGAAGACCATCCTCGAGAAGATGCGAGCTGCCCAACGGGATCGAGTTCCACAAGGGCTCGCTCTACGTGGCCACGCCCAAGGCCGTCACGCGCTACGACAACATCGAGGCCACGCTCGACAACCGCCCAACGATCCGGTGAAGGTCTACGACGACCTGCCGGGCGAGATCCCGCACGGCTGGAAGTTCATCAAGATCGGGCCGGACGGCAAGCTCTACCTGCCGGTGGGCGCGCCGTGCAACATCTGCGATCCGTCCTCCGACAAGTACGCGCACATCCGCCGCATCAACCTCGACGGCAGCGGCATGGAGATCGTGGCGCGGGGCGTGCGCAACACGGTGGGCTTCGACTTCCATCCGAAGACCAGGCGAGCTGTGGTTCACCGACAACCAGCGCGACTGGCTGTCGGAGGAGATGCCCAACGACGAGCTGAACCACCTGACCAAGCCCGGCAAGGAGCACTTCGGCTATCCGTACTGCCACCAGGGCGACTTCCTCGATCCGCGAGTACGGCTGGGGCAAGAGCTGCGCCGACTACGCCAAGCCGGCCGCGCTGCTCGGGCCGCACTCCGCGCCGCTCGGGATGCGCTTCTACACGGGCACGATGTTCCCGGCCAAGTACCAGGGCGCCATCTTCATCGCGCGCCACGGCCCGTGGAACAAGTCCAAGAAGTACGCGGCCGACATCGTGGTCGCGTCACCGTCGACAAGAACGGCAAGGTCGCGCAAGGTCGAGCCGTTCCTCACCGGGCTGGTCGAGAACAACGGCTACCTGGGCCGGCCGGTGGACGTGCTCGTGCTGAAGGACGGCTCGCTGCTCGTCTCCGACGATCACAACGGTGCGGTCTACCGGATCAGCTACTCGAGTAGCACCCTCGCGCGCGGCGTGGCGCTGGCAGCGCTCCTGCTGCTGGCGCCCGCCGCGCTCCGCTCTCGCCGCGCCTCGTTCGAGGAACGGACCGCGCTGTGCCTGGCCTGCCACGGGCCGGCCGGGCAGTCGCTGATTCCCGAGACGCCGTCGATCGGCGGCCAGCCCTTCTTCTTCGTCGTGGCCCAGCTGTTTCTGTTCCGCCGCGGCGGCCGCGCCAACGCCGCGATGAGCGAGGTCGCCAAGCCGATGACGGACGACGACCTCCGCGCGTTCGGGGAGTGGGTCAGCCAAGCTGCCGCCGCCCCAGCCGCCCGAGGAGCCGGCGGATGCCGCCCGCATCAAGCGCGGGGCGGCGCTGGCGCTGCAGCGGCCCTGCACGTCGCTGTCACAACCCCGACTTCTCGGGTCGGGAGCAGATGCCGCGCCTGGCGCACCAGCGCGAGGAGTATCTGCTCCGGGCCATGCGCGAGTACAAGAGCGGCGCCCGGATCGGCTACGGCTCGTCGATGACCGAAGAGCTGGTCGGGCTGAGCGACGCCGATCTGCAAGATCTCGCCTACTTCCTCGCGCAACCTGCCGACGCGCTGATGCTGACGTCGTTCGCGCTCCTGCTGGTGCTCTTCTGGCATCCTGGCGCTCTTCTTCTTCTCGTCTTCGTGCTCCCGGTGCGCATCCTGGCCTACGCCTATCGCAAGATCGGCGTGCGGCCCCGCTACATGTTCCTGGTCCTGCTGCTGACGCTGGTCGGCAGCTTCGTCAACATTCCGCTCTTCTCGCTCGGCTCCCTGGTCGTCGCGATCAACGTCGGCGGGGCGCTGGTGCCGCTGCTCTGTCGCTCTACCTCTTCGTGCACCTGCGCCTGCGCGGCCGGATGCTCGATCGGCACCGCGATCGTGGCGGCCATCGTCCACTCGCTGGCGCAGATCGTGCCGGGGCGGGCATCGCGGTGCCGTGGCTGGTGCCGCCCCTGGCCGCCGCCGGCGTCAGTCTCCTCCTGTCGTTCCGCCAGGCGCCGCCGGTCGCGTACGTCGCCGGGTCGATGGGCACGCTGATCGGCGCCGACCTCCTGAATCTTCACCGGATCGCCGAGATCGGCGCGCCGGTCGTCTCGATCGGCGGTGCCGGCACGTTCGACGGCGTCTTCCTGACCGGGCATCATCGCCGGCCTGCTCGTCTGAGAATCCGGCGCCGGTCGGATCACCCGGTATAATCGGGCACCAGCATCGGACATTCCGAGAGGCCGTGACGTCATGGACGAATCCGAAGATTTCGCCACGCTGTTCGCACGCTCCGAGGCCGGGCCCACGCTCGAGCGGGGCCAGGCGGTCAAGGGGCGAGTCATCCAGATCACGAGCGATCACGTGTTCGTCGACGTCGGCGGCAAGGGCGAGGCCTGGATCGACCGGGCCGAGCTGACCGACGACGACGGCCGGCTGCGCGTGGCGGTCGGCGACGAGGTCGAGGCCACGGTGGTCGGGACCGGCGACGAGATCCGGCTCTCGCACAAGCTGCGCCGCGGCGCCCAGGCGCGCGAGGCGCTGGAGATGGCGGCGCAGAGCGGCATCACGGTCGAGGGCCGGGTGGCCGCCGTGATCAAGGGGGCTACGAGGTCACCCTCGGCGGCCTGCGCGCGTTCTGTCCGTTCTCGCAGATGGATCTGCGCCGCGTGGAATCCGAGCAGGAGTACGTGGGCCGCGTGCTGGAGTTCCGTGTCACCAAGTACGGCGAAAACGGCCGGAACATTGTGGTTTCCCGGCGGCTGATCCTGCAGGAGCAGGCGGCCAAGGCGGCGGAGGAGACGCGCAAGAAGCTCGTCCCCGACGCGATCCTGCCGGGCACGGTGACCTCGCTGGCCGACTTCGGCGCGTTCGTCGACCTCGGCGGCATCCAGGGGCTGGTGCCGATGTCCGAGCTGTCGCACTCGCGGGTCGGGCGCGCGGCGGACCGCCTGAGCATCGGCGAGGCGGTGACCGTGAAGGTGCTGCGGATCGATCCGGAGCGCGGCAAGGTCACGCTCAGCCTGAAGGCGCTCGACGGCGACCCGTGGGCGGCCGTGCCCGGGCGGCTGCGCGAGCGGCAGGTGGTACAGGGTCGCGCGGTCCGGGCCACCGACTTCGGCGTCTTCGTCGAGCTGCTGCCCGGCGTGGACGGGCTGCTGCACGTCAGCGAGATCCCGCGCCACCAGCAGGGCGCCATGCGCGAGGCGCGTCGCGGCCAACGCCGAGATCGCGGTCATGGTCGTCGGCATCGATCCGGGCAAGCGCCGCGTCGCGCTGACGCTGGCGCCGGACGACGCGGTGATCGGCGAGAGATGGCCTCCACCGTCGCGGTCGGCGCGGTGCTGACGGGCACCGTGGACCGGCATCGAGCAGTTCGGCGTGCTTCGTGCGGCTCGGGCCGGGGCAGACGGGCGCTGGTGCCCAACGCCGAGCTGGGCGCCAGCCGCGGCGCCGATCCCCGCAAGGCGTTTCCCGCCGGGAGCGAGATGAAGGTCCTGGTGCTGGCGATCGAGGAAGGCGGCCGGCGCGATCCGGCTCTCGCGCGAGAAGGCGCATCACGCACGAGGAGCAGGCCGAGACGCAGGCCTACCTGAAGGGCTCGCGAAGGGCGGCGGCTTCGGCATGACGCTGGGCGAGAAGCTCGACCAGGCCCGCAAGCGCTGACGACAGGGCAGCGGCATGGCCCGCACCCACGCGAGCGTCCTGGCCCTGATGGCGATCGCGATCGGTCGCGGGCTGCGGGTTCGCCGGAGTGCCGAGCATGGGCCGCGGGCGCCGGTGGGCCCGTCCCGGCATCGAGGCGCCCGACACGGACACGCCCGTGCCCCCACGTTCACGGCGCCGGTCATCTCCGACGAGGCCATGGAGCGCGCGGTGCAAGCGGGTCTGCGCGCGCAGCGACGAGGAGACCTGGCGCAAGGTCGAGAGCTGTCTCACGCCCACCAGGTCCCAGCTCGAGCAGATGCTGGAACAGATGCAGAGCCCAGCGCGGACGGGGCGCCGCGCCTGACGTCAGCCAGCTCACGTTCCGCTCGGCCAGCCTCGATCCCCGGCTCGGCCGCGCTCGCGTGCTCAAGCAGCAAGGCCTGCTGGACGCCTCCTACGTGCTCCTCGTCGACGTCCTCTGCGAGTACACCGACGCCAGCAGCAGAGCACGGTGCTCGCGGAGACTGATCAGCAACCGGGAGGAAGCCGGCGACCTCGAGAGCGCCGTGTGGTTCGTGGAAGGCTGGATACGCGCCGACGAGGCGCACGCTGGGCTCGCAGCAGGCGATCGCGCGGCAGCAGCAGGCCGCAGATACAGTCGGCGTCGGGTCGACTCGGCTCGCTCATGGCAGCGGCGGCTTCAGCGCCGAGATGGCCCGCACGATGGAGCGGCAGGCGCGCGAGATGCGGGCGCGCATGCTGTTGCCGGCGGCGACGTCGTACGCACGGCTGCGGCGACGTCGACCGCGCCCGCCAGAAGCTCGCGGAGGCGCAGGCGGTCATGGCGTCCGACCCCGCCCGACGGCCGGGCGGGAGGGACCACCTCTACTACATGCTGGCCGAGGCGGCGGTGCGCGGCGGCGATCTGCCGGCTGCTCAACGCGCCTACGCCGAGGGCGAGCGGCGGCGCGACCGCACGCAGCCCGACCCTCCGCGGCGTCGCTCGCTCTCGTGTACGCGCGGAGCTCGGCCACCACGACGAGGCCACGACGCCTGGCCGAGGCCATCGTGGCCGAGGCCGCCGGCGTGGTCGATGGAGCCGCGGCGCGACCGCGGCGCGGACCCGACCGATCGCCTGGACGCCGATCTCGAGCGCGCGCGGCAATCGCATGGCGGCGGCGGCCACGGTCGAGACCGCCGACACGGCGCTGGTCGATGGCGGTGGCCCGCGGCGACGGCGAGGCGGCGCTCCGGTATCTGGCCGCGTACGATGCCGCCACGCGCGGCGCCTCGAGAGCCAGCGGGCGTTGACGACGGCGATGCAGGGCTTCTCCAGCAACCTGGGTGGATTCGCATCGGTCTTCGAATCCGGTCGGTGCGCAGATGCGGGCCACGCGCCTACAAGGAGCGTGCGCAGCGCGTGGCGCTACGGCCAGGCGTACGCGCTGGCCGGTCGGCCGCGTGAGGCCGCCGCGTCGCTGCTGGACGCGGTCGCCATCATCGAGCCTGCGCGGTCTCATCCGCCCCGAGGACCGCGTGGCGTTCTTCGGCCGCCACACCAGTCCCCTACGCCGCGCTCGTGGACAGCCTGCTCGTGCTGCCGCGGACCGACGACATCGCCACGCTGCCCGTGGAGTATCGCGGCCAGTCGCCGGCCGAGGTGCGCGTTTCACTACGCGGAAGCGGCGCGCGCTCGTCTGCTGAGCGAGCAGATCGCGCGCGCCTTCGTCGGCGCCGCCGAGCGCGACCTGCCGGCCGACGTCCGGGAGCGCGAGCGCGCGCTGCAGAACGCGGCGGCCGCCGAGCTGCGCCGCGGCGTGCCCTACGACGCCTCGGCCGCCTACGCCGACTTCCAGAGCTTCGTGGAGACGCTCCGCCAGAGCCACCCCGACTACGCGACGCTTGAAGTATCCGGTCCCGGTCACCGCGCGGCAGGTGCCGCTGCGCGACAACGAGGCGCTGATCGCCTATGCCATCCTCGAGCGGCGCGTGGCGGTCTGGCTCCTGCGCAAAGGGCGAGCCGCTGCGCGTGTTCACGAGCCCGGTGCGGCGCGAGGAGCTGCTGGCGACCGTCGACGGCCTTCCGCCGCTCGGTCGACGTCGGCGAGTGGCAGCCTCCCGGCCTTCGACGCGGCCGCCGGGGAGAAGCTGTATCGCTGGCTGCTGGCCGAGCCGCTGGCGCTCCTGGCGGCGAACCACCACGGTGATCCTGGTGCCCGACGGCGTGCTGAGCACGCTGCCGTTCGAGGCGCTGGGGCCCGCGCGCCGCCGGCGGCGCGCCGGCGTTCGCGGGGGCGCAGTACACGTTCGCCTACACGCCCTCGGCCACCGTGCTGACGCTTCGAGCGCACGGCCAAGCGCAGCCGCGGCGCGACCGGCTCGCGCCCGCTCCTGGCGTGTGGGCGATCCGGTCTACGAGGATCTCGAGCGCCAGGCCGCGCCGGCTCGCGGCGCAGCGGCGCGCACTCGCCACCCGCTCGGCACGCGAGATGATCGACAGCGCGGGCCGGTCGGTGTTCACGCCGCTGCCGGCCACCCGCGCCGAGGTCAATCGCATCGCCACCACGCTGCGGCGTGCCGCGCGACTCGCCCGACATCCGGCTCGGCCGCGCCGCCAACGAGAAGGATCTGCAAGGCCCTCGACCTGAGCGCGTACCGCTTCCTGCACTTCGCCACCCACGGCGTGCTCGCTGGGCGACGTGCCCTATCTGAACCAGCCCGCGCTGGTGCTCTCGCAGACGGCCGATCTGCGGCGGCGAGGACGGCTTTCTCACGATGAGCGAGGTCCTGCGGCTGTCGCTGCGATCGGACATGGTCGTGCTGTCCGCCTGCCAGACGGCGCTCGGACGAGAGGTGACCGGCGAGGGCGTGGTCGGCCTGTCGCGCGCGTTCCTCTATGCGGGCAGCCGGGCCGGCGGTCGTCAGTCTGTGGCCGGTCGACGACGCCTCGACCGCCGTCTTCATGCGGCGAAGTTCTACGCGCACGTGAAGGGCGGACTGCCACCGGCGCGGGCGCTGGCGCGGGCCAAGCAAGAGCTACGCGCCGACCCGGCCCACGCCCACCCGTTCTACTGGGCCGCCGTTCGTCTTCTTCGGCGCCGACTGAGGCGTCTCGCCCGTGCGGCGCTGGACGACCGTGCTCGTCCATCGGCCTGGTGCTGTGGACGGCGCCGCGTCGGCCCAGCGCGGCACGCCCGTCGCGCCGTTCGCTCGGCGAGCTCACGGCCGAGGTGGCGCGCACGACCCGGGCCTATCGCGACGCCGTGGCGCGCTCGCATTCCCCAGCACGAGGCCATCGTGCGCGAGGCGCTCGCGGCGCTGGAGGAGCGACGCAGGCTGCACGCGGCGGGCGCGCTCCCGGCCGCCTACGTGGAGCAGGCGGAGCGCGATCTGGCCGCCGCCGAGCGAGAGCTGGAGGAGGCACAGAAGGCGCTCGACGACGCCGACCGCCTGCTCTTCGAGGCCGCGCTGCAGCAGCGGCTCGCCGACTTGCCGGCCCTGCCGCGCGGCGGATTCGAGGACCGGGCGACGCTGGTGCGCTTCAACGGCACGTCGCCGTGGTCGCTCAGAGCGTGCCGGCGCTCGAGCAGCGGTTCTGTCGCCGCCTTCGGGCGCGGCCTGCCCATCCAGCGCGTTCGGACAGACGAAGGTCCACGACCGGCTCGGGCCTCGATCACCGGACGGCCATCGACGTCGCCGTGCCCCCGGACAGCGCCGGAGGGGCAGTGGCTCATGCGAGGAGCTGCGGGCAGCCGGGATCCCGTTCATCGGGGTCCGGGGCGTCGTCGCCGGCGCCTCGCACCGGCGCCCACGTGCACATCGGACCCGGAGTCGCCCCGGCTGCTGGCGCGCTGAGGATGCCGCAGGGAGTGCGTTGACACTCGCGGCCGCGATTCGTAGCATCGAGGCATGACCACGACCACCACCACGTCGCCGCGCTACCTGACCGACGACGCAGATCGCGAGCTATCAGCGCGAGGGCTACCTGGCCCTGCCGCGCTTCCTCGACGCCGAGCGCGTCGAGGCGCTCCGTCGCGTGACCGACGCGTTCGTGCGAGCGCTCGCGCGAGTGTCGCGCGCACCGACGCCAGTCTTCGATCTCGACCCGCGGCACACGGCGGCGGCTCCGGTCGTGCGGCGCATCAAGAACCCCGGCCGATCACGATCCGCTCTACTTCTGGCTGGGGCTCGAGTCGCCGATCCTCGACGTGGTCAGCGAGCTGATCGGTTCCTCGCTGCGCTTCCACCACAGCAAGCTGAACCTCAAGGGCGAGTCTCGATCGGCGCGCCGGTCGAGGTGCACCAGGACGCGCGCATTCTATCCGCACTCCAACGACGACGTCCTCGCGGTGGGGCTGCTGCTCGACGACGCCACGGCCGAGAACGGCGCGATGGCGGTGCTCCCCGGCAGTCACCGCGGGCCGATCCACACGCACTTCGACGTCAAGGGGCGCTTCGTCGGCTGCATGCGCGACGAGGACATCGCCACGGCTGGATCGCCGCGGCGCGGTGCTGCTCGACCTGCCGGCCGGCAGCATCCACATCCACCACTACCGGCTCGATTCACTGGTCGGCGCCCAACACCTCGCCCGGCGAGCGCCGCCTGCTCATCAACTCCTACTGCCGCCGCCGACTCCGTCAACCTCGCGTCCGGACTCCACCAGGTCTCCGCTCTATGGCCGCCTCGCTGCGCGGCACGTGGCCCGCGGTCGCGCGCCGCACCGGCCGGCGACATGCCGATGCCGCCGGACTTCAGCCAGGGTTACAACTCCATCTACGAAGTTCAGGCCGAAGCCGCCGCCGCCGCCGCGAAGATGTAGCTCGACGCGCTCGGCGCGGCGCGGAGCCGGGTACGCAGGTCCGTCGGGCGCGCCGTGTGGCTCGCCTCGACAACCCGGGCGGGGCTCGCTCGGCCCCCATCCCCCTGCGGGGGCTCGGTTGGTGGGCAGTCGAACCGTCGGCGGCTCGCTCGCCCCGCCGCGAGTAGAAGGCGTGGTGGCTCGGCTCGCCACGAGGCGCGCCCGACGGACCTGCGTACCCCGGCTCGCACCGAGCCTGGAAGCGTCGAGCCGCACTTTGTCGGTGCATCTCTCTTTTTCTATGCGTTCATGAGTTATCCCGGCTGCGAGATCCATGCCGAAGGTCGCCACCGCAGCCAGACGCGGGCCACGGCGGCGCCCGGCCGCCGGCGGCTGAACTACCGCGGCCGTTGAACCACGCCATCGCCGGAGCCGGCGGCGAGGCCTTCGACCATCCAGCGGTGGATGAACATGTAGAGCGCGACCACCGGGACGGTCGTGATGACCGAGGCGGCCATGAGCTGGCCCCAGTGGAAGACGTCGCCGTAGATGAGGAGGTTGAGGCCGACCGGGACGGTGATGGATCTTCTCGTCCTGGATGAAGATGAGGGCGTAGAGGAACTCGTTCCAGGACAGCGTGAAGGCGAAGATGGCGGAGGCGACGATGCCGGGCGCGGCCAGCGGCAGCAGGACGCGGACGAAGGCGCCTGGGTGCGGTTGGCGCCGTCGACCAGCGCGGCTTCCTCCAGCTCGTCGGGCAGGGCCTTGGAAGAAGCCGATGAGGAGCCAGGTGCAGAAGGGGACGGTGAAGGTCGGGTAGGACAGGAACAGAGCGACCAGAGGCTGTTGGTGGCGCCGAGCTCCGGCCAGGACGCGGTAGAGCGGGATGAAGAGCAGGGCGGGCGGGACGAGGTAGAGGATGAGGATGAGGCTGGCCACCGACTCGCGGCCGGGGAAGCGGAGGCGGGCCACCGCGTAGCCGGCCGAGGCAGGCGATCACCGTCGTGATCGCGGTCACCACCAGGGCGGTGATGGCGCTGTTGCGGAGCCAGAGCGGGAAGCGCGTCTCCGAGCCAGAGGCCGGTGTAGTTCTCCCAGGTGAACGGGCGCTTGGGCACGTAGATGCTGCTGGGCGAACTGGATCTGCTCGTAGGTCTTGAAGGACATGCTGGCGATCCACCAGAACGGCACCAGGATCACGAGCAGGCAGAAGCCACGAGGCCCGCGATCGTGGCGACCTTCCACGCCTTCATGCCGCGTCCGCTCGCGCAGCGAGATAGCGGCTGACCAGCGCGATGCGCGCGACCAGCAGCGGGACCACGAAGATCGAGATCGGTCACGCCGCGGCCCCAGCGCAGCTGCGTTGAAGGCCACCTCGTAGGAGTACGTCGCGAAGACCTGGGTGGCGGTGCCCGGGCCGCCGCGGGTCATGACGTAGATGATGTTGAAGTCGTTGATCGTCAAGATGAAGGTCAGCAGCGTGGTCACGATGATCACGTGCTTGAGCCCGGGCAGCGTGATGTGCCAGAAGCGGCGCCACGCGCTGGCGCCATCCACCGAGGCCGCCTCGTAGAGTCTCGCCCGGGATCGACTGCATGCCGGCCAGGTACGACACGCCGAAGAACGGAAAGCCGCGCCACCAGTTGGCGATCGACCACGGCCGCCATCGCGCCCTCCGGGCGTGGCCATGAAGGCGATCGGCCGCGAGAGCAGACCGGCGTCGAGGAGCACGCTGTTGAAGAAGCCGCGGCCGGGGAAGGCGTCGAACATCCAGCGCCAGGTGAGCGCGATGATCACGGTCGAGGTGATCCACGGCAGGCAGGCAGCAGGCCGCGGAAGAAGTTGCGCCACGCGCCAGGTGCGCGTTGAGCACGAGGGCCATGGCGATGCCGGTCACGATCTTCGAGCGCCACCGAGGCCACCGTGAAGACGAGGCTGTTGCGCACGACCTGTGTGGAAGGTGTCGTCGTTGAGCCAGGTACATCGTAGTTGCGCAGGCCGACGCAGCGCTCGGGATAGCCCACGAGCTTGTCGGTGAAGGACAGCCAGACCGCCCGGTAGAACGGATAGGCGATCAGGCCGACGACGAGCACGAAGAGCGGCAGCAGGCAGGAGCAGGGCCGTGCCCCGTCTCCGCCGCTGGCCGCGTCCGGCTCAGCCGATCGTGTCGTAGATTTCCTTGATCTTCTTGTCTTCCCACTCGATGGCCTGATCGACCGACCACTTGTCGACGATGACCTTGGCCGGCGCGTCGGTCAGGACGTTGCTCGGCCTGCACCTCGGCCGCCGCCGCGGTGACGGGCCCGGCCAGCCCGTGGGCGAGAACCACTCCGGCGCGCGCTTCGCGAAGGTCCGGTAGTTGCTCGTTCTTGTTGAAGTAGTCCTTCGAGGCGGCGCGGGCCTTGTCCAGCACGGGGGCGAACTGGCCGTAGGAGTCGTTCATGACCAGCACCGTCTCCGCGGGCGAGAGCGAGGTGGGCGATGAGGCTCATGGCCGCCTCGGGGTCCTTGCTGTTCTTGAAGATGCCGAAGCTCATCGCAGATGGCCTGCATGCGGCGGCCGTCCGGACCGGCCGGGTGCGGCAGGGCCACGTGGTTCGCCAGCGCCTCCTCGCTGCATCTTCTTGTCCTTGGCGTCGGTGGCCTTGGCCACCGCGTTCTCCATGGCGAAGGTGATGCTGCGGGCCGTTGGAGGTCTGCGCGATGTTCTTGGCGATGAAGTTCTCGTTGTTGCCCGAGCCGGTCCAGGTGAGCGTGTCGGCCGGCTGCAGGCTTGTCCTTGTAGATGTCGGTGGCCCACTTCATGACCGTCTGCATCTTGGGGATTCTTGATCGACTGGTACTTGCCGTCCTTGTTCGCCCAGCCCGACGCCGTAGGAGTACATCAGGCTCTGCATGACGCCGTAGCCGTCGGCCGTGCGGTTCCAGCTCTGGCCCATGCCGTAGAAGTTGTCCTTGGGCCGGGTCAGCGCCGGCGGCCGCTGCCTTGGCCTCCTCGAAGGTGGTGGGCAGCTTCACCTTGTTCTTCTCGAACACGTCGCGCCACACGTACCAGAAGGCCGCGCATGATGAACCACGGGATCGAGTAGATCTTGCCGTCCGATGATGGTCACCGGCGCCACGTTGGCGGGCGCGCTTGCCGACCTCGCCCTCGATCTGCTTGTTGAACGTGGTGAGGTCGATGAGCTGGCCCATGCCGGCGAAGCGGGCGGGGGCGCTCGGTCTCCGAGCTGGCCGACGTCGGGCGTGTTCTTGTTCTCGATGGCCGCCACGTACTTGGTCTGCACGTCCTCGAAGGTGAAGTACTCCACGGTCACGCTGGCGCCGTGCTTCTGCGCCCCAGCGCGCGCGCGCTGGCCTCGATGGCCTTGTTGGTGGGCTCCACGTACGTCTTGAGGATCCAGAGCCGCAGGCTGGTGCCCTTCTTCACGGCGGGGGCGGCGTCGAGGCGCAACGGCAGCGCCAAGAGCCGCCGAGGCACCGACTGCACCCGCGAGGAAGTTGCGACGGCTGAGGCGTCCGCTTGGCATGAGGTGCTCCTCCTGTCTCGAGCTCGCGTCGTTGCGTGAGACCCGGCGACCGCGACTATCGGGCGGCAGGCGACGTCCTGTCAAGCAATCGCGACGTGGCGGCGGCCCCGCCGGCGGGATCGCGGGACGACACGCCCGGGCGGCGGTGCGGCGGATCGACGACGCGCGCCGCTGCCATCACGCCCCGGGTCAGCGCGCGAATGAGCTCGCAGCGGTGTTCGAAGAGGCCGGCGCGGCCCGTGGCGCGCTCGTAAGATGAGCGTCGTCGAGGCGTTGCCCTGGCACAGGCCCTCGACCTCGCAGCCGACGCACTCGGGGATCGTTCCCGGCGAGCGTGACTCGACGTGCTTGCGATAGGCCGCGGAGGCGAGCACGGCCGGGAGATCCGACACGGGCCCGAGGTCGGCCACGCCGTTGTACTCCCACGGCACGACGTGACCGAGCGCGTCGACGATGAGAAGCGCGTAGTCGGCCGGCGGCGGCAGCGCCGCGCCCTCACGCACCGTCGCCAGGGCGCGTACCGCGCGACCCCAGCAGCCGAGCAGCTCGAGGCCCCTGCGCGTTGGCCAGCCCGCGCAGCTCCAGCACGCGGGCCGCGAGCTCGCGCGGGATCAGGGCAGGACCGGTCGCAGCACATCCGGCTCGAGGTTGACGTGGCGTACGCCGAGCCGCGCGAGCTCGGCGAAGAAGGAGGCGTCGATCAGCGGCAGCGTCTCGGCGGTCACCGTGGTGTTGACGTTGGTCACCTCCACGCCGGCCGCGACCAGCCGGGCCAGGCCGGCTACCACCCGATCGTAGGTGGGCCGCCCACCCTTGGTGATCCTGACCAGATCGTGGACGGCGCGGGGGCCGTCGATGCTGACCTCGACCGTGATCCCGAGCTCGGCGAGCGCGCGCGCGAGCGCGCTCGGTCACCAGGGTGGCGTTGGAGACCATCGAGGTCACCACGACACCCCGCGTCCACCGCGCACGCATGTAACGGGTCGCGTCGAGCACGACGTCCGCGTTCAGCAGCGCCTCGCCACCCCGGAACTGCAGGCCGAGATCCGGTGTGCGGGCCGCGCTCGGCCACCGCGACGAACGCGTCGATGGCCTGCCGGGCCGCGCTCGATGGCGATCCGGGTCTGCGGCCGCTCCGGCCGGAGGTCCATGAGCTTGTCCTTGATGCAGTACGGGCAGGCGAGGTTGCACTGCTCGGCGGCCAGGAGGAGCAAGCCTTGCAGATGCGCGCCGGCCTCTGGCTTCTCCGGTCGCATGGCGGTGACGAACTCGGCGCGCTCATCGATGGTCACGTCCACGAGAAACCGCCGTTGCACGAAGGCGTCGAGGACCCGATCACGTCGGCCGATGCGAGCTGGACGGCGGAAGGTCTCGAGCAGCGCCTCGGCTTCCCGATTGAGGACGAGGCTGGTGCCGAAGAGGGAATGGAAGTACGCCGTCTCACCGTCCGGGCGGGGACGCGCACGAGGAACCTCGAGCGTACGACCGGACGCGGCGCCGGCACGTGAGCGAAGGCCGAGCTAAGGCGCCTTCTTCACCACACTGCCAGAGAAGCCCGTGCCGTAGCCGAGTTGGCCCCCACCAGCGAGATCGCCCTTCCGGAGACTGAGATCGCGCACCCGGGCCTTGCCGGCTCGCGCCTTCCTGGCTCGGCTCGTCTTCCGCGTGCTCTTGCTCCCGGTCGTCTTCTTCTTTTTGGCCATGACGCGCTCCTTCCGAGGAAGTCGTCTCAGGAGGGGATTATGCCTTAAGATCAGCCGGCCCGGCCACGGGCCAGGAGGCGAGCGATGCTCTTCACGTGTCCCGGTGCGGCCGCCCGCGGCGGCGGTCCGAGCAGCTATCGCGGCGGGCGGCGCGATCTCTGCGTCGACATCCACTGCCACGTCCACGTCCCGGCAGCCGATGAGATGGTCAAGCACCTGGTGACGCCGGACCGCGAGCCGGCCGGGCGTTTCTCCAACGAGCTCGTCGCGCGAGACGAACCGCAAGCAGATGGAGAACGTGCGCGATCTGCCTGACCTCGGTCGAGCAGCGGCTGCGCGACATGGACAAGATGGGCATGGACGTCCAGGCCATCTCGCCCTCGCCCTTCCACTTCATGTACTGGCTGCCGGCCGACGTGGCGATCAGGATGAGCCAGGCTGGTGAACGAGCACCTGGCCGGGCATCGTCAAGGCGCATCCCGACCGCTTCGTGGCGCTGGGCCACGTCCCGCTGCAGGCGCCGGAGGCGCGCGGCCGCCGAGCTCGAGTACTGCGTGAAGCAGCTCGGCTTCCGGGGCTGCGAGATCGGCACCAACGTGGCGGGGGCGAGGTCTCGCGCGGGCGGGATCAGTTCTGGAAGATGGCGCAACGACCTGGACGTGGTGGTCTTCATGCATCCCAACGGCTTCACGCAGGGCGACCGTCTGACCGACCACTACTTCACCAACGTGATCGGCAACCCGCTGGACACCACGGTGGCCCTGGGCCACATCGTCTTCGACGGGCTGCTGGAGCGCTTCGCCAAGCTCAAGCTCGTCGCCGCGCACGGCGGCGGCTACATCGCGCACTATCCGGCGCGCATGGACCACGTGTGGGGCGCGCGGGTCGACGCCCGCACGGTGCTCAAGAAGACCCCGCGCCAGTCGCTGCGCCGGGTGTACTTCGACACGATCGTGTTCGAGCGGGAACAACTGCGGCACCTGGTCAATTTATGGGGTGCCGACCACGTGCTGGTCGGGACCGACTATCCGTACGACATGGGCATGTACGACCCACGGGGCTTCGTGGACGGGGCGAAGTTCCTGAGCGCCGGCGACCGGGCCAAGATCAAGGGGCTGAACGCGGCGAAGCTGCTTGAAGCTGAAGCGTCCGGTCGCGGAAGCGCTGATCCGGGGTATTCTCGGGGCGCGCGCGTCGACGCGGTGAGCGGGAGGAAGCCATGCCACGGGTGATAGGGCTGGGCCACGTCGGGATCCACGTGCGGGACCTGGAGCGGATGGTGGCCTTCTACCGGGACCTGCTCGGCATGCAGATCACCAAGCAGAACTGGCGGGCGGGCGTCGTGTTCCTGAGCGCCGACCCCGAGAGCGTCGACCACGAGATCGCGCTCATGCGCGGGCGGACGGCCGGCGACGAGAAGCTCATCCAGCAGATCTCCATGCGCGTGCCCAGCCTCGACGACCTGCGCGCCTTCCGCCGCCGCCTGGTGGCCGAGGGCTACCGCATCGAGGGCGTGGTCAACCACGCCAGCGCCATCGGCTGCTACTTCTTCGATCCCGAGGGCAACCGGACCGAGGTGTTCTGGGTCACCGGCCGGCCCTGCTGGGTCCCGACCGCGAATCCGATCGACATCGAGCAGCCCGACGACGTCGTGCTGGCCGGAGGTCGATCGCGTGTGGAACGCGCTGCGCCACGTGCCGGTGGGCGGGCGCATGGACAACGAGACCGCCACGCCTGCAGCTATCGAACCGCGGCTAGCGACGAGACGAAAGGAGTCCGTCAATGACGACGACGGATCGACTCGGCGGTCCTTCCTGCTCGGGCACGGCGACGGCCGATGGCGACGTCTGCTCCCTTCCCGGCCTTTGCCCAGGGCAAACCGGTGAAGATCGGCCTCCTCACCGTGAAGACCGGGCCGCTCGCCGCCGGCGGCATCCAGATGGAGCAGGGGCTCACGCGCTTCCTCAAGGATCGCAATTACACGCTGGCCGGGCGCAAGGCCGAAGATGGTCGTGGGGGACACGGGCGGCAATCCGGCCGGCACCAAGACCAAGACCCAGGAGCTGGTCGAGCGCGACAACGTCGACATGATCCTGGGACCGCTGGCCGCGTTCGAGCTCCTGGCCATCAGCGACTACGCCGCCCAGGCCAAGATGCCGATCCTGAGCCTGGCCGCGGCCGAGGACATGACCCAGCGCAAGCCGAACCCCTACTTCGTCCGGGCCTCCGCCACCTCGGCCCAGGGCATGCACCCGCTCGCCGACTACGCGGCCAAGGAGCTGAAGTACAAGACCGTCATCACGGTCACGGAGGACTTCGCGTACGGGCACGAGCAGATGGGCGGATTCCAGCGCGTCTTCGAGGATGCCGGCGGTCGTGTCGTCAAGAAGCTCTGGCCACCGCTGGTGACCCCGGACTACGCGCCGTACCTGGCCCAGCTGAGCGGCGTCGATGCCGTCGTGCAGGGTTCGCGGGCTCGAATCCGCTGAAGTTCATGAAGCAGTACAAGGACCAGGGCCTGAAGCTGCCCGTGCTCGGCGGCGGCACGGCGGCCGATGATGCGCTGCTGAAGTCCTACGGCGACGAGGCGGTCGGGATGATCACGTGCGCCGCCTACACCAGCGATCTCGACACGCCCAGCAACCGCCGCCTCGTCGAGGGCATGGTGAAGGACTACGGCAACATCCCCGGGATCTACGCGGCCGGTCTCTACATCAACGGCATGGTGGCGGAGGCGGCGCTGGAGAAGACGGGTGGCAAGACCGAAGACCGGGACGCGCTGATCCGCGCGCTGCGCGCCGTCTCGCTCACCGATACGCCCCGCGGCCCGTTCACCTTCGATCACCTGGGCAACGTCGTCGGCAACTTCTATATCCGCCGGACCGAGAGGAAGGGCGACAAGCTCGTCAACACGACCATCAAGACGTATCCGAAGGTGAGCCAGTTCTGGACGTACGACGAGAAGTGGTTCCTCGCGCAGCCGGTGTACTCGCGCGACTATCCGCCCGTCAAATCTTGAAGAGGCGGCGGCCCGTGTGAGCGGGCGCCCCGCACGAGACGGCGACGCATGAGCCTGTGGCTGCTTCTGGCGGTCAACAGCATCACGCTCGGCGGTCTGCTCTTTCTCCTCTCGGCGGGGTTCTCGCTGATCTTCGGCCTGATGCGGATCCCGAATCTCACGCACGGGTCGTTCTTCATGCTGGGCGCGTACCTGGCGACGCAGCCTCATCGCGCGGGGCTGGACTTCTGGACCGCGGCGGTGCTGGCGGGCCTGCTGGTCGCCGGCCTCGGCGGCATCGTCGAGCGGCTCATCTTGAGACGGCTGGCCGGCGCCGAGCTGGCCAGGTGCTGGTCACGCTGGGCCTGTCCTTCATGATCGCCGACGTCTGCCTCATGGTGTGGACCGGTGATCCCATCCGAGTCGACACGCCGGGCTGCGCTGCGCGGCGCGACCGCGGTGGCCGGCGTCGGCTTTCCGACGTATCGCCTCGCCGTCAGCGTCATCGCCGCGATCTTCGCGGCTGCCCTGTGGCTGCTGCTGGACCGCACGCGGCTGGGCGCGATGATCCGCGCCGGCGTGGACGACGCCGACATGGCGCGCGTGGTCGGCATCCGCGTCTCGCGCCTCTTCACCGTCGTGTTCTGTCTGGGCGCCTGGCTGGCCGGATTCGCCGGCGTGATCGGCGGACCGATCCTGTCGGTCTATCCCGGGCTCGATCAGGAGATGCTGCCGCTGGCGCTCGTCGTCGTCATCCTGGGCGGCAGCGGGAGCCTGCTCGGCTCGCTGGTGGGCAGCCTCGTGGTCGGCTTCCTCTACAACTTCGGGCAGGCGATGTTCCCCGAGCTGGCCTACGTCGTGCTGTTCCTGCCGATGCTTCTCGTCCTGGTGGTGCGACCCCAAGGTTTGTTCGGACGGCAGACGGTGTGAAGCGCGCCGCGCTGGTCGTCGGGCTCGCGGTGCTGGCGGCGGTGCCGCTCTGGATCGGCTCGTCGTACTACATCAACGTCGCCACCCAGATCCTGCTTCTACGCGATCTTCGCGCTCGGCCGTGAACATCCTGGCTGGGCTACGCCGGGCCTGGTCTCGCTGGGTCACGCCGGACTGTTCGGCATCGCGGCCTACACGGGGGCGAAGCTCATGACCGCCGGCCACGGTCACCGCGGTCGTCGCCGCCGGCGCCGTCGTGATGACCGTCGCCGCCGCCGCCGTGTTCGCGGTGCTGGCGCTGCGCGGCACGGGACTGGGCTTCGTCATGATCACCGTGGCGCTGGGCCAGATCGTATGGGGCGTGGCGTACCGCTGGATCAGCCTCACCAACGGCGACAACGGCATCACCATCAGCGGGCCGCCCGGCCCGCTCGGCCTGGTCGCTGGCCTCGCCGCGCGCCTTCTACTGGGCGACCTTCGTCGTCTTCCTCGTCGCCGTCCGGCTCGATGGCGATCTTCGTCGCCTCGCCGTTCGGCGCCAGCGTGCGCGGCACCCGCGACCAGCCGCGGCGCATGAACGCGCTCGGCTACCACGTGTGGATGATCCGCTTCCTCGCCTTCCTGCTCTCCGGCTTCTGGACCGGCGTGGCCGGGCTCGCTCTACCTCTACTACCACCAGTTCGTGAGCCCGCAGGCGGTGGCGCTGGCGGCCTCCGCCGAGGCGCTGCTGATGGTGATCTCCGGCGGCACGGCCACGCTGCTCGGCCCCATCACCGGCGCGCGCGCTGGTCGTCGTCATGAAGAACGTGGCCAGCGCCTACATCGAGCGGTGGAACTTCGTGCTGGGCGCGATCTTCGTGGCCATCGTGGTGTTCATGCCCGAGGGGCTGGTGCCGGGCTCGGTGCGGATGTGGCGCTGGGCGACGGCGGCGTGGCGGAGCGGCCGAGCTCGGCGCGCCCGGCTTGACAGGCGCCGGCCCGGCGCCAATAATCGCCTCACTCAATGGCGATTCGAGCCCACGACGCGGTGGCCGATCGGCCCGGCGTCGTTCAGTCGGCAGCGCGGAGGTCCGCCCCCGGCGAAGGTCGCTGACCCTGCGGCGCGAGGGCCGGCTCGCCTATGCGCTCCTCACGCCCACGTTCCTCGTCGTCCTGTTCATGGTCGCCTATCCCGTTCTTCTCCGCCATCTACATCGAGCCTGCAGGACAAGATGGTCGGCGCGCCCAGGCCGCTTCGTCGGGGTGGCCAACTACGTGGAGCTGTTCCGCGACGAGGTGTTCCTGCGCACGGCCTGGAACAGCGTCGTCTACACCGTGGTCGCCGTCGCGCTGAAGTTCGTGCTCGGGCTGACGATGGCGCTGATCCTCGACCAGGAGCGGCGGTTCAACAACTTCTTCCGCACGCTCCTGTTCGTGCCGTGGGCGGTGCCGGTCGTCATCGTGTCGCTCAACTGGCGCTGGATCTTGCGACGACCTGAGCGGCTTCCTGAACAACTTCCTGATCACCTTTCACCTGAGCAACACCATCATCTCCTGGCTGTCCGACCCGCGCTGGCCGATGGGCTGCGTCATCGCGGTCGTGGTGTGGGCCGGCACGCCGCTCTACTCGATGACCTTCCTGGCCGGGCTGCAGGCCATCCCCGGGAGCTCTACGAGGCGGCCGAGATCGACGGGGCCTCCGTCGTCCAGCAGTTCTTCTACGTGACGGTGCCGCGCCTCAGGACGATCTTCCTCACCACCGTGATGCTGTCGACGATCTGGACGGCCACCAACCTCCAGTTCGTGTTCGTGCTCACGCGGGGCGGCCCGGCGAGCCGCACCGAGATCTTCCCGCATCTGGCCTACATGACCGCGCTCGGGGCGCGCCGACTCGGCATGGGCGCGGCGGTGTCGCTGGTGTTCTTTCCGTCCTGGTCGTGCTCGATCGTGCTCTTGACCCGCCGGATGCTCCGGCCGACCGGACGACTAGCATGCGCTCGGTCACGCGGGACGCGGCGGGTCGCTGAAGTGGATCGGGCAACGGCCTGCTGGTGGTGATGCTGGTCTGGACGCTGGTGCCGTTCTACTGGATGGTCGCGACGTCGCTCAAGAAGGACAAGGAGATCTACGGCTTCGAGGCCACGCTGATCCCGCGCCAGCCGACCCTGGGCAACTACACGCGGCTGTTCGCGACCGACGCCGTTCGTGAAGTATCTGCGCAACAGCACCATCATCGCGCTCGGCAACACGCTGGCGTCGCTGGTGCTGCGCCTGCCTGGGGCGCTACGCGCTGGCCCGGCTGCGCTTCCCCGGGCGGGCCTGCATCGCGCGCGGGCTGATCGTCGTCCGTACCTGGTGCCGCCGTCGCTGCTGTTCATCCCGCTCTTCGCGGTGCTGGCGACGCTGTCCCTCATCGACACGCACCAGGGGCTGATCCTCACCTACCTGGGGTTCAGCGTGCCGTTCTGCACGTGGCTCCTCATGGGCTACTTCCGCACGGTGCCGCTCGAGCTGGAGGAGGCCGCGCTGGTCGACGGCTGCTCGCGGCTCGGCACCCTGGTGCGGATCATCCTGCCCATGTCGCTGCCGGCGCTGGCGGTGGTCGCGTTCTTCTCGTTCACCCAGTCGTGGAACGAGTTCCTGTACGCCAACGTGTTCGTGAACAGCGTGGAGGTGCGGACCATCACCACCGGGTCTGACCCTCTTCATCGTCGAGGACGTGTTCTTCTGGGGGCCCATGATGGGCGCGGCGTTCCTCAGCTCGCTGCCCCCGTGCTGCTCTATCTGGTCTTCCAGCGCTGGGTCGTCAAGGGCCTCACGCTCGGCGGCGTGAAGGGCTAGAGCCGAGAGGAGATCGCGATGCGCGAAGGTGCAGATGACGCGGCGGCAAGCGTTGAAGGACGGTCCGCAGGCGGGGCGGCGGTGGCTGCCGCGAGCTCGCCGTGGTGGATGGTCGCCGAGCAGCCACGCGCAGCGGGCCAAGAAGATCGTCTTCTGGCACCTGCCGAACTTCACGCCGCTGGCCGACGAGCTGCAGAAGCAGCAGGTGTACGAGTTCGCCAAGCAGGCCGGCGTCAAGGAGAGCGAGGTCGAGTACGCGACCGTGGCCAACGAGCAGTTCGACGCCAAGCTGGCCGCCGCCATCGAGGCCGGCAACCCGCCCGGACGTCGACCCGGCTCTACGAGTCGAACGTCGCAGTTCTACGCGGCGGGCGGGCACCTCCTCGACGTCAACGACCTCGGTGGAGAAGATGCGCCGCGAGCCCAAGGGCATCTTCGAGTCGGCCACTGACCTCGGTCGTCTACAAGGGGCGCGCCATGGGCGTGCCGCTGGCCGTCAACCCGTGGCCGGTGCACGCGCGCATGGACCTGCTCGAGCAGGCCAAGGTCGAGTACCCAAGACGTGGGACGAGTTCGTCGAGACGAGCAAGAAGATCCAGTCGCCGCCGCGGCTGTTCGCCTTCGGCATGTGCCTGGGCCTGCGTCGAGGACACCACCGACAACGTGATGAACCTCCTGTGGTGCTACGGCGGCAAGATGGTCGAGGCCGACAACAAGACGGTGGTGATGAACTCGCCCGAGAACGTGGCCGGCGTCAAGATGATCGAGGCGATGTTCAAGACGCACAAGATCATCCCGCCCGGCGCCATCTCCTGGGACAACTCCGGCAACAACAAGGCCTACCAGTCCAAGCAGGCGGCCTTCGTCATGAACCCGTCGAGCATCTACGCCTACCTCGACGGCAACGACAAGGATCTGCAGAAGGTCGACCGGGCTCTATCCGGTGCCGGCCGGGCCCAAGGGCACGGTGAACCAGATCGACACCTGGGCCTACGGCGCGTTCAAGAAGAACCCGTATCCCGAGCTGGCCAAGGGCCTGCTCGAGTACCTCATGCAGCCGGCCAACTACGACAAGATCATCCAGTCCACCGGCGGCCGCTGGGTGCCGGTCTACAAGCGGCTCTTCGACAGCCCGTTCTGGAAGGAGAAGCCGGCCTTCACGCACTTCATCAAGATGGCCGAGACCGGCGTGCCGGTCAGCTATGCGCGGCTCGCCGACGCCGGCGGCCGGCGAGGTGCTGAACACGCACGTCATCCCCAAGATGATCCAGCGCGTCCTGGTCGAGAACTGGGAGGCGGCCAAGGCGCTGGACGAGTGCCACAAGAAGATCGTGGAGATCTACGCCCGGAACGCCAAGGGCTAGCGCCCGGCGTCCGGCCAGCGTGCGCCGATGAAGGTCGTCGTCAACGCCAGCAACGGGACGCGCGACTTCGAGTGCGACGCCCGGGAGAAGATCCTCCACGCCGGCCTGCGCAGCGGCGTCGAGCTCCCGTACGAGTGCGGCGACGGGCACGTGCGGCACGTGCAAGGCCCGGCTGGCGAGCGGGCGCACGACGAGCGAGTGGCCCGAGGCGCCCGGCCGCCGTTATCTCAAGAGCGCGGCCGAGCTGCTTGATGTGCCAGAGCGTGGCCCACGAGGACTGCGCGCTCGAGGTCAGGCGCGCCGCTGAAGCGAGGCGAGCGCGCCGCGCGCCGCGGCGCGCTGGCGCGGCGTCGTGCGGGGATGCCGCCGCCTGACCCACGACGTGCTCGCGTTCGACGCTGGATCTCGACGCGGCCGCTCGATTTCGCCGCCGGCCAGTTCGCGCTCCTCACCGTGCCCGGGATCGCCGGGGCGCGCGCCTATTCCGATGGTCAACTTCGACCGCGGGCCCGAGCGCCTGTCGTTCGTGGTGAAGAAGAAGCCCGGCGGGCGCGGTGAGCGAGCGGCTCTTCGGCGATGGCGATCGAGGGCGCGCGCCTCGGCGCTGTTCGCGCCGATGGGGCACGCGACGTTCGCGTCCGACGTGCAGCGCAAGCACGTGCTGTGCATCGCCGGGCGGCAGCGGCATCGCCGGCATGATGTCGATCCTGTCGCTCGCCTGCCAGGAGGGTCACTTCGCAGCGCTGGGACGGTCACGTCTTCTTCGGCGTGCGCACCGCGCGCGACGGCTTCTTCCTCGACGAGCTGGAGGCGCTGCGGGCGCGCGGCCCGGACCGGCTGGCCGTCACGGTGGCGCTCTCCGACGAGGACGTGCCGGCGTCGCTGAGTCGCGGCCTATCCGGGCGTTCGCGTTCGCGCGCGGCTTCGTCCACGCGGTGGCCGGCGAGCGCATGAAGGGCCGCTTCGCCGACGTGCGGGCGTACGTCGCCGGCCCGCCGCCGATGGTCGATGCCAGCCTGCGTCTGCTGCTGCGCGAGGCGCGGCTGCCGCCGGCCGACATCCGCTACGACAAGTTCAGCTGACCAGTCCAGCTCACAAGGAGCCACGATGGGCCAGTACGATTGTCACGTGTTCGTGTGTACCAGCGGCGAGACCTGCCCGACGCAGGGCGATACGGAAGAGTTCGTGAAGATCCTGCGGGACGGCGCGCGCAGGCCGGCAATCGCAGGCTGAGGTGCGCGTCAACAAGGCCGGCTGCTTCTCGCAGTGCGGCCACGGCCCGATGGTGGTCGTCTACCCCGACGACGTCTGGTACGCGGGCGTGCAGGAGTCGCGACCTTCAGGAGATCCTCACTGCGCACATCGTCGGCGGCCGGCCGGTCGAGCGGCTGCGCTACGAGCCCGGGCGTGCCGGGAGCGAACAAGACCGACGTCGGGCCACAGAGAGCGACAGCCGCCGCGCCCGCAGAGGCCGGCGCCGCAGTGGAAGCGCGTCGTGCGCGGCCGGTGACGTGCCGGCCAACGGCATGAAGGAGTTCGCGGTCGACGGTGTCGGCAACGTCCTCGTCGTCAACACCGGCGAGGCCTTCGTCGCCTGTCAGGCCATGTGCCCGCACGAGGCGATTCCGCTCGAGGCGGGCGTGCGCGACGGCCGCACGCTGACCTGCCTCGAGCACCTGTGGCAGTTCGACCTCGCGCACCGGCGCGCCGATGGGCGACGCCACGGAGGGGCTGAAGGGCTATCCGATCCGAAGGAGGAGCAGGGGCGAGCTCTACGTCGCGCTGGAGGGCTGAGGCCGGCTACGACGCGTCGTCGTCGCGCTCGAGGAAGTCGGTCACGCGCTTCATCGACCTCGGCCTTCGGATAGATGGCGCCCAGGAAGCGGGCGCGCGTCAGCGGATCGCTGGCGAAGAAGCGCTCGTAGAGCACCTGGCGGCTGCCGAAGGCGCTGCCCGCGATGTCCCAGGCCAGCGCGGAAGAGCTTCACCCGGTCGCGCGCGGTGGCGCCTGTCGGTCGCCAGGTACTGCTCGATGTCCGGCGCCAGCGGGCTGCGGAAGTCGGCCTCGGCTCGGCGTGATCATGAAGCTGCTGGACCCGAGGAGCTGCGAGGATCTCCGCCATCCGCGGGATAGGCGGTCGTGAACAGGTTGCGCGTGATCTCCACCGGCAGCGCGGACGGGCACATCACGCCCCACTCGATCGAGCTGCGGCGTCGGCCTCGGCGGCCCGCATGCAGGCGCGCATCAGCTCCGTGTACATCATCAGCTCGCCCAGGCGCTCCTCGGAGTGGGGCAGGTGGGCGTTGCCCAGCGTCTGCGTCATGAGCAGCGCCACGCCGAGGACGAACTCGCACTTGGCCAGGTTCTTGGCGGCGCCCTGATGCGCCGGTGTGCATCGACGGAGTGCGGTGGTCATGGCCGTGCCGTTGATCAGGTCGACGTCGCCCAGCACGAAACACGCGCTCCCACGGCACCAGCACGTCGTCGAAGAAGGCGACGCAGTCCATCTCCTCGAAGCGCGAGCCGAGGGGATGGTCGAAGTGGCGAGCGCCCGAGGTCGAAGCTCTCGCGGCACAGGAACTTGAGCCCCGGCGTGCCGCACGGGATGGCGAAGTTGAGCGCGAACGGGCTGTGGGTCTCGGTCATGCTGGGCCAGGCGCGGCGAGTAGACGCGCGATCTCGTCGGCGATCGGCGCCGAGCGTGGCCAGCACGCGCGCCCCGCGCACGACGATGCCGGCGTCGGTCTCGCGCACCACGCTGAGCGCGGTGCCCTCCTCCAGGTTGAAGACGCCCGGACACGGTGCGGCTGCGCTGCAGGTTGATCAGCGCGTGGGTCAGCGTCAGGTCGCGCTCGCGGATGTACTCGTGGTAGCGCGCGGATGTTCGTCGCCGAACTCCGGCCGGCCCTGCGCGAAGTAGTCGGCGGCGCCCGCCCAGGCGGCGAAGGTGACGTTCATGAAGTCCGGCGAGCGGCCCATCATGCCGCACGGTCGCGCGCGCCCAGTTGAGCATCATCGCCCGCCGCCGCTTCGAGCTCCGGCCCGGGTGCGCGGGATGATGAACGACAGCCCGACGCCGCTCGCCGCTGGTCGGCGACACGTACGTCATCGCCTCGCGCAGCTCGGGGTCGTGCTGCATGTCGTAGAGCGCGGCGATGGCCGGACGCCGCTCGCGCAGCCCGGGATGGGTGGTCACGTCCTTGACGCGCTCGCCGCCCAGCCAGACCTCGCGCTCCTGGTCCCGCAGACCCTTGCAAGTACTGCCGTCCCGTGCGCGCCGGCATGGTGCCTAAGTACCGTCAAACGCCTACGCGTCGACCACACGTTCCACAGCAGGGCGGCGGGGAAGTGCAGGACGCCGCGCACGTTCTTGCGATAGCGCGGTGGGCTGGACGTACTGGCCCCACGGGACGTACGGCACCTCGTCGTAGGCGACGGTCTGGATCTGCTCGGCGATCTGCTTGCGCTTGCGCGGGGTCGGTGGCGCGGATCCACTCGGCGGCGCAGCTTCTCCATCTGCTCGCTGCAGTGGCCAGCCGAACCACGCCTTGTCGCACCGCCCGGCACGCCCGGCGTTCACGGCGGGCGTCGATCACGTCGGGACGAGATCCAGTTGGTCAGGAAGATGTTCCAGCCGCCGGCCTGCGGCGGATCCTTCTTGGCCGCGGCGCGGCGATCACGCGTCGCCCAGTCCATGCGCCTGGAGATCGACGGTGACGCCGATCTTGGTCAGGAGCTCGCTGCGTGACGAGGGCCGGGCCGTGCAGGCTCGGGCGTGTCGGCGGGGTCGAGGCAGCACGATCGGCCGGCCGTCGTAGCCGCTCTCCTTCATGAGCTGCCGGGCGCGCTCGAGGTCGGGCTTGCCCGGCGCGCCGCCACGCCGTCGTCTCGTACGGCGGCCGCCGCACATGAAGATAGCTCGGACAGGTCGCGGTAGTACTTGCGCTGGCCGATGACCGCCTGCAGGTACATCTCCTGGTCGACCATGTAGAGCAGCGCCTGGCGCGCCTTCTTGTTGTTGAACGGCGGGATGCAGGTGGTTGGGCCGGACGCCAGCCCTGGATGCCGCCGGGATTCTGTCACGAAGACGGTGATGTTCGGGTTCTTCTCGAGCCGCGTGGACGAAGTCGACGGGCGGAGTTGTCCCAGTAGTCGACCTCGCCGGCCTCCGAGCGCGCGCGCCGGCCGTCGCCGGGTCGGGGATGTAGCGCCAGACCACGCGGTCGACGATGGACGCGCTTGCCGCCGGCGGCGCCGCTCGGCGCCTCGCTGCGCGGCACGTAGTCGGCGTTGCGCTGCGTAGACCGACCTGGTTGCCCGGCTGCCACTCGTCCTTGACGAACCTGTACGGCCCCGAGCCGATCGACTCCTTCACCTGCTCGTTGGCGTCGGTGGTGGCCAGGCGGGCGGGCATGATGAACGGGCACGTTGCTCGACGGCTTGCCGAGCGCCTCCAGCACCGGGCCGAAGGGCTCCTTCAGCTCGAGGGCGAAGCGTCTTCTTGTCGACGCGGCGCAGCTTGCCCGTGGCGGCCGAGCAGCAGCTTGCCGAGCGGGTCCTTCTGTGCCCCAGCGCGATGCAGCGACGCCACGCAGTCCTCGGCGGTCACGGGCTGGCCGTCGTGGAACCTGAGGCCGTCGCGCAGCGGTGAACGTCCACTTCATGTGCGTCGCGGCTGACGCGTGTACTTGTCGACCATCTGCGGCTTGATCTGGAGGTTGGCGTCGCTGGCGAACAGCGTGTCGTAGATCAGGTAGGCGTGGTCGCGCGTGACGTAGGCCGTGGTCCAGATCGGGGTCGAGGACCTTCAGGTCGCGCGATGGGGATGATGCGGACGGTGCCGCCCCGCCGCGGGCGTCTGCGCGAGCGGCAGGACTCCGCAGGGCGTACCGCACGGCGCCGACGGCGGCAGCCCGCCCCGGTCAGGAGCGTCCGCCGGCTGAGGTCGGCGCCGGGGACTGCCTCCTGCTCATTGAAGGTCCGTGCTCCAGTGGGTGCGAAACGACTGCGGGCGAGAGCTGCTCACGTCGGTCAGAGCCCTCGCCAGTGCCACTCGGGAACGGTAGCCCACAGGCGCTCGGCCTCGCGCTGCGCCTCGCGCCAGCAGCGCGGCCTCGTCCACGCCCGACGACGCGGCCGTCCTCCACCGACGGTGCGGCCGTCCACGATCACGCGTCTCGACGTCGTCGCCCGTGCCGCAGCTGCACGAGGGCCTTGATGGGATCGCGGTAGGGGCCGATGCGGAGGCTGCGCATGTCGACGATCACGATGTCGGCCTTGGCGCCGGGAGCCAGGCGCCCGAGGTCGTCGCGGCGCAGCGCGCGGGCGCCGCCGAGCGTGGCCGCGTTGAACACGTCGGCGGCGGTGGCCACGGTGAAGTCGTGCTCGACCACCTTGCACAGCGAGCGACGCCCAGCGCATCTCGCTGATGAGATCGCGCGGATAGGTGTCGGTGCCCAGCCCCACGTTGATGCCGGCCGCGCGGTAGCGGTGGAAGCGACTCGAGCGCGTTGCCGCGCCGGGCGAAGACCAGCGGGCAGTGGGCCGACCGATGGCGCCGCTACGCGCCAGGATCTCGAGATCGCGGCCGCCGGGCAGCGCGGCCAGGCGGTGGGCGCGTGGTCGATGATGCAGTGGCCGACGATGGCGTCCGGCGCCGAGCAGGCCCGTGTCGGCCAGCGAACTCCACGGGCGTCTTGCCGTGGCGCGCGGAGCATCTCGTGGAACTCGAGCAGGTTCTGGCCGGCGTGGATCGCGATGCCCACGCCCAGCTCCTCGGCCGCCGTGCGGGTCGCCCGCAGCAGGGTCGGGCTACACGTCCCGACCTGGAAGGGAAAGAGCATCCCTTGGATGCGGTCCCCCGTGCGCACCTCGGTGCCGTGCGGATGAAGTCCTTCGCACGGTCGAGCGCGCGCAGTCCGGCCTCCTCGTCGAGCTCGTAGATCGAGCTCGCCCCGCCTCGCCCACGACGGTAGTCATAGGACTTGTAGGCCGGGCTGCGGTACGCGCGCATCCCCAGTTCGCCGGCGATGGCCGCAGTGCGTCCTCGGCCGCCATCCCGATGTCCACCACCGTCGTACAGCCATTGCGCAGCATCTCCACCAGCGCGAACCGGCCGCCGATCCACGGGTCCTGGCGCGCGGGCAGGTTCCTCGACGCCTCTGGGCGCGGCGTTGTAGTTGAGGAAGCCGGCCTGGAAGAAGTCACGCCGGCCGCAGTCGGCGACGAGCCGGCCGCCCTGCCTCCACATCGGCGTGGCAATGGATGTTGACGAGCCCGGGAATCACGAGGTGGCCCGTGGCGTCGATCCGCTGATCGACTGGGCCGGTGTAGGCGCGGCCGACGAAGACGATCCGATCGCCCTCGAGCGACCAGGCTCGCCGTTTCGCAGCAGCCGGTGGCCACCCTGGTCATAGGCGACGATGTCACCATCGTGGATGAGTGTCTTCATGGGTCTCTCCTATTCCTCGGTTCCCGGGCGCCAGCCACGGGCAGGCGAGGCGCTCGACGAGCGCCACCGCGCCGAACAGCACGATCGCCATCAGCGAGAGCAGGATCATCGAGCTGAACGCCAGCTCCAGTCTTCCAGTACGAGGTCGCCGACAGGATCACGTAGCCGAGGCCCTGGTCCGAGCCCACGAACTCGCCGACGACGGCGCCGATCACCGAGAGCGTGATGGCCACCTTGGCGCCGGCGAAGAAGAACGGCAGCGCCATGGGCAGGCGCACCTTGAGGAACGTCTTGAAGGCGCTGGCCCGGTAGGAGCGGCTGAGATCGAGCAGCTCGGGCGGCGTCGCGGCCAGCCCGGTCGCCGTGTCGACGACGACGGGGAAGAAGGCGACGAGGAACGCGCACGATGATCTTGGGGATCTCGCCGTGGCCCACGATCGAGCAGCAGCACCGGCGCGATGGCGATCTTGGGCACGGACTGCGTCGAGGACGATCAGCGGATACAAGCGCGCTCTTGAGCGCCGGCGAGTAGACGATCAGGACGGCGAGCGGCACGCCGACGAGCGATGGACAGCGCGAAGCCGCCGAGCGTCTCGTAGAGCGTCACCCACACGTGGCCGATGAAGTGATAGCGCCACTCCCAGCCGGCGGCCAGGATGGCGGACGGCGCGCGGCATGACGAAGCGCGGGACGTGGAAGGCGTGGGTCGCCGCCTCCCACACGGCGAGCACGCCCGAGCAGGGTGGCGGCCGGCACGACGGCAGTCGCCGAACACCCGCCGGCGTCGTGGTCGCGCGTCACGCCGGGCTCCTTGCGGCGCGCGAAGATGAGGCTGCGCACCTCGTCGCTGGCGGCCTTGAACCGCGGGTCGAACTCCAGATCCATCGTGCGCGGCCGCGGCAGGTCGACCGTCGAGCATGCGCGCGATGCGGCCCGGTCGCGGGCGTCATGACCACCACCCGATCGGCCAGCAGGATCGCCTCCGGGATGCTGTGGGTGACGAACAGGATGGTCTTGCGCCGCTCCTCCCAGATGCGGAGCAGCTCGAGGCTCATCTCTTCCCGGGTCATCGCGTCCAGCGCGCCGAACGGCTCGTCCATCAGCAACAGGCTGGGATCGGGCAGGAGCGCGCGGCAGATGGCCACCGCTGCTGCATGCCGCCCGACAGCTCGCGCGGGTACTCGGTCTCGAAGCCGGCCGAGCCCGGTCGAGCTCCAGCAGATCGCCGGCGGGCTTGCGGTACTGGCGCGGGTCGAGCCCGAGCATCTCGACCGAGAAGAGCACGTTGTCGAGCACCGAGCGCCACGGGCAGCAGTACGGGCTGCTGGAAGACGAAGCCCACGTCGGGGAACGGCTCGTGCACCGACCTGGTCGCGGATGTGAATGCGGCCGCGCGGTCAGGCGGCACGAGGCCGGCCACCAGCTTCGAGCAGCGTGCTCTTGCCGCAGCCGCTCGGCCCGACCAGCGTCGACGAACTCGTTCTCGCCGACCTCAGGGTGATGTCGTCGAGCGCCTGCACGAGCTCGCCCCGCGCGCGTCCGGTAGGTCTTCTCGACGTCGTCGAGGCGGATCACGCGCGGCGGCGCGCTACTTTCGCTCGGGCAGCAGGTCGTTGGTGTAGAGCTCCTCGAGCGGCGACCTTGCGCTTGAGCTCGAGGTACTGCGTGTAGGTGTCGCGCGTCTTCTCGAGGCGCGCCGGGCTCGAAGGCTGCCCGACCGCCATCTTGCCGGAGGTCACCTCTTCCGCGTAGACGAAGCGAGTCGCGCCACCTGCGCTGCGCCCAGCGCGCCATCTGGCATCGACTTCGGGGTGGTGCTTCGAGGAGGTAGCCACGCCCTCTTCATAGTGCTTGTTGCGGAACGCGTAGTCCGCGCCCTTGAGCGTGGCGCGCAGGAAGGCCTTGAGGCCGTCCGGGTCCTTGGCGATGGTCTCCTCGCGCGCGACCAGCGAGGTCGAGCTGAGGTCGAAGCCCAGATCGGCCCAC
>ERZ1370068.5746-contig-4757_pt1 | contig 64012 bp, 99 predicted proteins | sample MGYA00561227_ERZ1370068 | MGnify/ENA primary metagenome ERZ1370068 (study PRJEB38410, sample SAMEA6850437) | metagenome | study: Metagenomic assessment of the ecological functions of the soil: analysis of the soil microbiota associated with the... | reverse complement strand
CTGCGCAACGGCGAAAAGCTGCAGGCAATCGCGCCTGTGGTGAGTCAGGTGGAAGAAGAGGAAGCGCAGACCGCCGAACCAACGGCCGAAAAGTCGTAACCGCAGCGCGGCGAAGCCGGCGCGGCTGGATTCTCCACTGCTAATGTGCTAGCCCGTTTCGCGTGGATGTTGCGAGAGGCGCGGCAGCGGTGAAAGCGAACTTGCGTTTCCGAATCAGCATCAAATTGCGAATGTAAATAAGCGAGTTTGGAAGGTAAGCCAGTATGCCGATGGGATCCCGTCGGAAAATAAAATAAATGCACATGAGCACGCTTCCGGCGATGCTCCAATACCAGAACGAGACTGGGATGACGCTTTCGCCCTGTCGCTCTGAGGCGACCCATTGGACAAGGAAACGCATCGAGAAAAGAGCGTTCCCGATAAAACCGAGAACCATAAGATAACTCCAATCCAGACCAAGGAATCGGTATTCCTTCCCGATCCACGTGATAGCGATAATGGTGAGTATGTTCATAGGCAACGTAGTTCTTTAGCGTTTTGACTCTCCCTTCACAAGGCGAGAGCGGTCGATGTACGGCTTGATCACAATATTCATTCGGCGTTGCATGGATTTGCGAATCCACGATGCAAAGAGGCGCAACGATGACGTAATCGGCAATCGCGCCCTGTCGATTCGCGCAATCAAGCGTATCGGCGATCGCTGGCTGGGCGTCTCAGCGATTGCGATTCCCGCGGCCTTTAGCGCTTTGATTTTTCCGGCTGCAGTGCCCTTCCCTCCGGAAACAATTGCGCCTGCATGACCCATTCGGCGCCCCGGTGGCGCAGTCATTCCGGCGATGAAAGCTGCCACCGGTTTTTTACAATTCATCTTGATCCACTCCGCAGCTTCTTCTTCTGCCGAGCCACCGATTTCGCCGATCAAGATCATTGCTTCTGTTCCAGGATCTTCGTTGAACAGCTTCACACAGTCGAGATGCGATAAGCCGTGAATCGGATCGCCGCCTATGCCGATGCAAGTCGATTGTCCGTAACCGCGCGAAGTCAGTTGCCAGACTGCTTCGTAGGTAAGCGTCCCGGATCGCGATACCACGCCGATGTTGCCGGGCTTATGAATGTATCCGGGCATGATCCCAATCTTGCATTGACCAGGCGTAATGATCCCGGGCAATTCGGACCAATCAGCCGCGATTTTTTTCCACGCATGAGCGCTTTCACGCGCATCATGTCCATCACCGGAATTCCTTCGGTGATGCAAACTACGAGTTCGACTCCGGCATCAACCGCTTCCAGAATCGAATCCGCAGCCGCAGGAGCAGGGACGAAAACCATCGATGCGTTGCAACCAGTTTTCTGTCGCGCTTCCCAAACAGTGTCGAATACGGGTACCTTGTCATCGAACATTTGGCCGCCCTTCCCCGGCGTAACGCCCGCGACCACATTCGTGCCGTAGTCCATGCACTGCCGCGTGTGAAATGCGCCCGCGCTGCCCGTAATTCCCTGCACGACCAGCCGCGTGCTTTTATCGACACAGAACAGACATACAAATCAGGAACGCAGGAATGCAGGAACAGAAGAAGACTGAGTAAGCTCCTGCTTTCCTGTTTTCCTAGCATTTCCTGATTCTCATTTCGTCTTTCGTTTGTGAACCACCAGTTTGTTCCCGTCTGGATCTCGAAATTGTGCCATCCAGCAAACTGGAGTCTCAGTTTTTCGATGTCGAAAGTCACACCGCGCTCTTTAAGCTTCGCGATAGCATCATCCATGTCGTCAACTTCGAAGGCGACTGTGGTTCCATCGCGCGAAGGTTTCCACGCGGGATGACAGCCAACACCGATCGTGATTGGGCCAAGATCATACTCGACCCATGCGCCATCCATCTGAGTGGAACTGGGTTTGAGCTCGAGTGTTTCCTGGTAAAATTTCCGCGCGCGTTCCTTATCAGAAACCGCGATGGCAATGAAGGCCACTTCGTTTGTGATCATTTGTCAGATTCCTTTCTCGTCTTCGGATTTTAGTTTGTGAATTATCAATTTGTTGCCGTCCGGATCCTCGACGATGGCCATGCGGCAAACCGGCGAATCAACCTTATCATAGGCGAGCTTTCGCTCGTCGAACCGCGCAATTGCCTCCTCCAGATTTTCCACTTCGAGCGCGGCACTGGTGCCATCGTTCGACGGTTTCCACTGTTCGCCAACACAAGCGATGGCCAGTGTCCCCTCGCCGATTGAATACTCGGTCCACTGTTCGCCGGTCATTTCAGGATCGGGCTGCAAACCGAGCACATCTTCATAAAACTCTCGCGCGCGTTTCATGTCCGTCACCGGAATTCCAACAAATGCGATCTTCTTAATCTTCATGCGTGATGGCTTTGTTGCGCAGCCAGTCGGCTAACAGCGCGATCACTTTGGGATCGAACGGCGCGCTCTTTCCCTTGAATGCGTCGGCCAGACTCAAATAATGCTGAAACGTGTGGCCCGTGTTTGGGATTTCGTAAAAGGACGCGAGATCTCCATTCTTGTTCACGTAGGCCGCGATCAATTCGGAATCTTCGCGACTCATGATCCAGTCGAATGCGCCGCGAAGAACGCATAGGTTGGAACTTTCACGCGCGACCACGCGGCCGCGAGATTCAATTGTTGCAACTGCTGATAAAATCCGAGCGGCCGCCCGTAAAGATGCGCGTGGTCTTTTCCCTCTGGCCAAAGATCCGCGAGCTGCGGTTGCTCCTTCAAAATGTCATCGACCGGTCGGCCGTTGATCAGCCATTCGTAATAAAGCGTCGCCGCGCCTTTCATGCGATCGTTGACTTCGCCGGGCGATTTTCCCATCAACGCGAATCGCCTTCGCTCGATCTCGAGCATGTGCTCGAACCAGGTCTTCACCCAGCCGCCGACTGAAATGTAACCGCGGACCTGCGCCTGTTCTGGAGTCCGATTCCGGAACGAGCGGCGCAAAGCCTCCGCCATTGCTGATGCCGAGCATGTAAATTCTCTTCGTGTCCAGGAAATCGTAATTCTTCAATGCGCGAAAGGCCGCACGGTAACCGGCAAGCTCCGATTCGAAATCGGTTTCCGCGCAAACGCCTTCGCTGTCGCCGACGCCTTGCTTGTCCATTCGAAACAAAGCGAATTCCGGGAGCTGGGCGAGACCGCGAAAAACCAGACCACTCCGTCCTTCGGTGCCAGCCGGCGCTTCGACGGAATCGCAACTCAACCAGCCAGCAACGAAGATGACCGGCAGCTTTCCCTTTCGCATCGCGCGGTTTGGTGATGATCGTGCGCAATCGTTTGCCGTCGGGCGTCGTTACCGAGTCGTAGATCACATCGACGTCCGGATAAGTTTCGCGAGGCGTTTGCGCTTTGCGCGGAAGCTCCTCCGCGCAAAGCGTCATGGCGATCGCAAGAAAAGCGATCGTCAAAGCGGCGCGATGATGCGCGCGCACTCCGAAAGCTTCCGCGAAATAAGACGAGGACTTGGATACCTTTCGCACGCAGTGCGCTTTTGGAGTGCGATGCGTCCTCGCATCGCTTTCATCGTCGGTGTCGCTTGAACCATGCGAACCGTCTTCATCAATTTGGGTTTTGGGATTTGGGATTTGCGGTTCCGGCTGCAGCAACAGCTTTCTGCGCAGCGTCGGCGAGATCGTCTGCCGCAATCAGTGCAACGCCGCTTTCCTTCAACAACTGCTTTCCTCGCTCGACATTGGTTCCCTCCAGTCGAACAACAAGCGGCACTGACAGTTTTACCGTCTTCGCTGCGTTGATGATGCCTTGCGCGATGACGTCGCATTTCATGATCCCGCCAAAAATATTCACGAGGATCGCTTTTACCTTTTTGTCCGCGATCAGGATCTTAAACGCTTCGGTCACCTGTTCTTCGGTCGCGCCGCCGCCGACGTCGAGAAAGTTGCCGGTTCGCCGCCGTAGAACTTGATGATGTCCATGGTTGCCATGGCCAACCCCGCGCCGTTGACCAGACACGCGATGTTTCCGTCGAGCCCGATGTAATTGAGGCCGTGTTTCGACGCTTCGACTTCGCGCGGGTCCTCTTCCGCGACATCGCGCAGCGCCGCGATGTCGGGATGGCGATAGAGTGCGTTGTCGTCAAAGTTGAACTTGGCATCGAGCGCGAGCACGTCGCCCTTGGTCGTAACGACCAATGGATTGACCTCGATCATCGAGCAATCAAACGCAACAAACGTGCGATAGAGTCCTTCAAACAATTTTGAGGCGCTTTTTAACTGCGACGAATCAAAACCGAGTTGTTTCGCCAGCTTGCGTGTTTGGAACGGTTGCAAACCAGCCAATGGATCGATCGCCTCACGTATGATCTTTTCAGGCGATTTCGCTGCGACCGTTTCGATTTCTACGCCCCCTTCCGGGCTGGCCACAATCAAAGGCGCGGCAGTTTCTCGATCGAGCAGAATCGCAAAATAAATTTCGCGCGCAATCTCGGCGGATTGCGCTACCAACACTTTGTTTACTACGCGACCAGCCGGGCCGGTCTGATGCGTCACCAGGATTTGCCCGAGCATTTTCGCGGCAACTTCCCGTACTTCTTCAGGCGTTTTGCGAACATGCACTCCGCCTTTGAACCCGTTCTTGAATACTCCTTTGCCCCGGCCGCCGGCATGGATCTGCGCTTTGACGACAATTTCGACATCGCCGAGCTCGCGCGCGATTTGTTCCGCTTCATCGAGGGTCGACGCGACTTTACCTCGCGTCGTTGCGACATCGAACCTCTGCAACAACTCCTTGGCTTGATATTCGTGAATGTTCATTTGCAAGAAGCGGCGGTCTCCAACGTCCGCCGCTATCGATTCAGAGAAAGTGGAATAGCCTGCAGAATGCAGATCAGCAAAGATTTTTCTTTTCCGAATTGGCTTGCCACTTTGAAAACGCGCCGAACTACGGTGGCGGGCATGAGAAAATCCATGAAAATTCCCGTTTTGGTTTGCGCGCTGTTGGGCACAATCACCTGCCAATTGCAGCCGGCACGCCCGAACAAGAGAAGGCATTTACCGACAAATACAAAAAAGCATTCGAAGGCAAGGACACGGCGACGCTTGAATCATTCCTATACACCCAGGGCGCAGATCCTGAGATTGTCGGTTTTTACAAAATGATGCAGTCGGGAGAAGCCGGAGAGAAAATTTCCAGCATCGAGCTTGTTAACCTTACGCCGGAAGACGTGAAAAAAGCGACTACACCGATGGACTCACCCACTGGCGGCAAAGTTTGCCTGACACTCAAACCAACCAAAAAGCTAAGCATCAAGGTCGAGAAGAAAGACGCCAACGGCAGTTCGACCAGCTCGAGCAGAAAACTTCGTTGCCGAGAAAGACGGCAAGTTCGTAATCCCCGTCCCAGGACCGTGTAAGTAACATTTGAAGATTTTCCGCGCGTTAAAAGCGATGCGAGGACGCATCGCACTCCCAAAGCACTTCGTGCGCAAATCATGCAGGAGCCCTGTTCTGTTTCGCGGAGCTTTCGGAGTGCGCACGTGTCCTCGCGTCGCTTTCGCATCTCAGCTTCGCAGCTGTCTACATCGCGAAACAAAGAGAGGATTGCTCGCTTATTTTCGTTCCTCACCGAAAGAGTTCCTACCGTGCGCTGATCCGCTGGCGGTTCGAGCGAGTTAACGAAATTGCGAAACCGCTCGGAGAAAACTTCAGGGCGAAGTTTCCAATAATGACGCATACCGGGCGCGGCGACGTAATGCCGGAGGAGTCCGTGCCATCCTTCCCATAGCTGCCGGTCCATTAGTCCATAAACATAATGAAAATGAATTGTCTCGAACGCTTTCAAGAACTGGTAGCGCAGCGTGAAAAAAGCGCGTCCGCTCTTCGACGGAGAGCGCGGCGAGATCTTCGAGGCCAACCCGCCAGATGCGTTCCAAGTCCGCATTTTCCATGAAAGGTTTGGTTACTTCACGCAGAGCCGTGGCAGCCGCGTCTTGGGTGGCCGAGCCTGGCCACGCGCGTGCTCCGATGCACTTGCAGCGCCAGGTATAGCACCGACAAAACGACAGCTAATCGAGCCGATCAGTTGCGAGATGGCGCTAATCGCGTCCCAGTTCATCGCTCGTTATGCTACAGGCAAAACCGCAGATTGGTAGAGGCAGCTTCATACGTGTCATTCTGAGCGAAGCGAAGAATCTCTGATCTTTTCGAGCGATGTGCCAACGGGAATGATCAGAGATGTTTCGCTTCGCTCAACATGACAACGCCATTTATCGGATCGGCTTTACTTCGGCTCGTCAGCGACTTTCAGAACAATTTTACCGCGGGTGTGACCAGTTGCGACCTGTTCCTGCGCTTTCATCGCTTCGGAAAGCGGGAACGTTTGAGAAACGATTACCTTGATTTTACCCTCGTCGATCAGTTTGCCAATCTCGGCCAGCTCATCTGAATTTGGCTCTACACTGAGCGCTGCGCCCCGAATACCACGTTTGTTCGAGTTCATGCCCGATCCGGGTCGTGCAACTAGCGACACAATGAATCCGCCTTTCTTTACCACGCCGTGCGAACGCGCCAGCGTATCCTTCGCCAATCGAATCGAGCACGACATCGACATCTTTCGCGACGTCCTCGAACTTTTGCTTCGTGTAATCGATCGCCACATCGGCCCCGAGTTGCTTGAGCAGATCCTGATTTGCGGTCGATGCCGTGCGCGATCACCCTGGCGCCGCGCGCTTTGGCGATTTGGATCGCAAAGCTTCCGACACCGCCCGATCCGCCGTGAATGAGCACCGTCTGTCCCGGTCTCAATTTCGCTGTGTCGATCAACGCTTGCCACGCCGTTAGAGCCACAATCGGAACGGCTGCAGCCTCGGACGTAAGCTGAGCGACTTCGGCTTTGCGCGCTGTTTCACGTTCTGTCGTCACCGCGTATTGCGCATAACCGCCGTTATTCTCAAACTGACGTACGCGAACACAGGATCGCCTGCTTTAAGCTTTGTGACCTTAGCTTCCAGTCTTCTCGACGACTCCGGCGATATCGCCGCCAAGAATTATGGAGAATGCCGCTTTACTATCTTTGGCAAACATTCCAGATCTGATCAAGCCATCGACAGGATTCACGCCGGCCGCTACCACGCGGATGAGTATCTGGTCTTCCTTTGGTTCCGGTCGTGGCACATCCTCATATTTCAAAACCTCGGGGCCGCCATACTCGTGAATGACAATAGCTTTCATTGTTGGATTGACGTTTTGCGCAAACAGCGTTGCTGCAAACGCGATTGCGAAAACGGACTGAAGAATCAGCCTTAAGGTTCGCATGCTAAATCAACCGGTACGATGACAACAGCAGAGATACGCCAACCTGGATTTGCTAGCGCCCGCTGCGACCGCTCGGTTCTACTGAACTTTAGCTTCAGTATGCAAGGCGCCAAGCCACTTCCCACCCTGTTGAACCCAAACGCTTCCGCAATTGTGCGTGCCAGACATGTCCTGACCGCCGGAAGTCGAGTGTTGCGTCGCTTTATATGTAATGACAGCGACCTTCGGATGTGGGAACACCACCTTCACGTCGGCGAATGAGTAGTCGCCCAAATCGGTCTTCGCCATTTCAGCAACCTCGGCATCCAAGGTTTTAATTCCGTCGGCGTAAACGGCACAGAAATCCTTGGAGAGAAGCGCTTTGAAACGCGTCAGTCTGTTTGTTTTTGAACGCCTCCCAGGCGGATTTTTCCAAATTAGTGATTGTCGTGTCATTTGCAGCCGATTTGCTCGATTTCGCCGGGCTCGCCTGGCCGAAGCAAACGGGAGCAACCGCGAGCACGGCTATATAACAGAGAGTCAATGTCTTTTTCATAACTCAGCTCTTAACTCGACGGCCTGGCACTAGTCGAGACTTTTCAATCGCTGGATGTCTGACCTCTTACTTTGCCTTGTTCCGCATTACGCGGGTGGAGAGGACTACGGTTCAGGCGGCGGATTCAATGACGATGTCGGTGGCGGCGGCATGGGCGTCTCCGATGACAAGATCGGCAAAAATTCCGGTGGCATGAAGGTCGCCCACGCATCGTAATCCGGGCCGAATTGGCGCAGAAACAAAAGCGAAAACGAACGAAGCAAGACAAAGACCGGCAGCAAAATCACGGTGCCGATATAAGGAATCGCAGCGATGCAGCAAGTTGCGCAAGTCGCCACGCATGCCACGATCGCCGTGGCCAACGCCAGAACAATCAAAAACAAGCAATACAAAAGGAATTTCACCGGGATACGCTGCAATTAATCTGAACAACGATGCCGAAGGCTTGGGACGCGCGCGCATCGCTGCCGATACATGACAGGCACGACGAAATTCGCGATCAATGACCATGCCAGAACAAGAAGGATCACCACGAATGCCCACGCGACGATCGTGGATATCAAATAGACATCGTGTATGTGCAGAAAGGTAACGCCTCTGATAATCGGAAGCATGAACGGGAACGAGAGCAGGGCCGCGAAGATCAGGAAGGCAAAGCCGACCAGCAGTGAGAAAAGGAAATAGCTGTTCCCCTCTTTTCGGAAGTCACGCCAAGGTTCTGCAATTGCGCCACGGTTCTTCGACGATGCAGTCGATAAACATGAAGCAACCTCGCGCTCGCAGCCAGGCAAACAGCACGATGAGAACGAGGATGAAGCAAACCAGAACGCAGATGCCTGTGACGAGAAGCGGATGCGGAATTTGGCTGAGTCGCCTCATTCAGCTTCTGCATTTCTTCACGGCGGTTATAGCGGTAGTTGAAACCGCCGCCACCGCCACCGCAGATTCGCGAGCCACGCGGCAAAGCCAATGACGAGCCATTTCTTCAAATCGAACGGCTGAAACAGAATCTTCTTCATCAATTCGAACGCTTCACCAAAAGGCCTGAAAATTTCGATTGTCGGCTCGCTTCCATTCATGCGCGGCATTCTGAAGCGGTTTTGCGAGATGTAATCAAGCGCGATCGCGCTGCTGTAGCGTCCGCTGTCCTCAGCGGATCAAGAGCACGCGAGTAGCCGGATACGCTGAGGACAGCGCATTCTACAGCCCCGAGCGCACGGTTGTTTAGTGAGCGAGCGAGCGCCATGTTAGTTGCCGATGTCGAGCGCAAAGCGTCGCTACCCCATTGGCGCAGAATTAATCGGCGAAAAACCAAACCCATTTTCGCGTTTGGGCGCCGAAGGCGCGCGAACTTGATGTTGTTGTCGAAGCACGGCGCAGAACTCAAAGCGAACGTTTCACGCGCTAACAGCCCGGAACCAGGTGGATATTTTTCCGGCGCTCGTCGATGTCGGCGTCGGCACTCGTTACTGGTTTCGAGTAAACAGCGGAGAAAATTTTATCCCGATCCGGCGTCGCGCTTTCAACCAGAAGGACCGCACGGGCCCTCGTGCATCATTGATCCAAGACAGTTCCAGTGGACCGATTCGCAATGGCCAGGCCCTGCAGCCACTGGGCTGAAAGGCCAGATCATCTACGAAATGCACATCGGCACATTTACGAAGGAAGGCACGTGGCGCGCCGCCACAGAGCAGTTGGCGGAGCTGGCGCGGATCGGAATCACAGTGGTCGAGATGATGCCGATCGCGGATTTCCCAGGAAATTCGGCTGGGGTTACGACGGGGTGAATCTTTTTGCACCCTCGCATTTATGCGGAACACCGGACGATTTGCGTGCATTCATCGACCGCGCGCACTCGTTAGGCGTGGCTGTCATTCTCGACGTCGTTTACAACCATTTCGGGCCCGACGGAAATTATCTCGGTGATTTTCTCCGACGATTATCTGATTCGCGAAAAGAAAACGAATGGGGCAATGCGATCAATTTCGACGGACGCGAATTCAGGACCAGTTCGCGAATTTTTCATCACGAATGGGCGTTACTGGATTGAGGAATTTCATTTCGACGGATTCCGCTTCGACGCGACACACGCCATCCGCGATCGATCCAGTGAATACATCATCGGCGCTGTTGGACGCGCCGCGCGGGAAGCAGCCGGCTCGCGCTCGATCATTCTCGATCGCCGAGAACGATCTCCAGGAAGCGAAGATGGCGCGACCGCGCAGCGAAGGCGGCGACGATTTGGACGGGATGTGGAACGACGATTTTCATCATAGCGCCGTGGTGGCGTTGACCGGTCGCAACGAAGCCTATTTCAGCGATTACCTTGGCACGCCGCAGGAATTTATTTCCGCGGCGAAATACGGTTTTCTTTATCAGGGCCAGGCGCTCTCATGGCGCAAAGCGTTGCGTGGAACACCGACCTTCGGCATTGCTCCAGAGGTTTTCGTTTGTTTCATCGAAAACCACGACCAAATCGCGAACACCGGCCCGGGCGAGCGGTTGCGGTTTCAAACGTCACCCAGCACGTTATCGCGCTGATGACCGGACTTCTCCTGCTCGGGCCCTGGACGCCATTGCTGTTTCAGGGACAAGAGTTCGGCGCGTCCAGTCCGTTTCCTGTTCTTCGCGGACATAGGCGATGCTTCCGTGCGCGACGCGATTCGGAAGGTCGCGCTGAATGGCTGGCGCCATTTCTATCGCTTACCGAGGAAGAGAGCATGGAAAACTTTGCCTGCGCCGGATGATCCGGACGTGTTTGCCAGGTGCAAATTGGATTTTTCCGAGCGCGAAAGAAATCGCGAACTTTACGATCTGCATGTCGATCTTCTGAAATTGCGACGCGAAGATTCGCGCTTTCGCCAGCAGAGTTCTGGTGGAATTGATGGCGCGGTGCTTGGGCCGGCGAGTTTCGTTCTCAGATATTTCTCGGAGGCAAACGACGATCGGCTTCTGCTCGTGAACTTTGGAGAGAGCCAGGTCTTGCATCCTGCTTCCGAACCTTTGCTCGCGCCGCCTACCGGTCATAAGTGGAAATCACTCTGGACAAGCGACTCGCCGCGCTACGGCGGCGCGGGTTGCTATTGCAGTCGCGACTCAGGAGCAGTGGATTCTACCAGCCGAATCCGCTGTCGCGTTGCGGCTGGAACGCAAGAAAGTCGTCGTTTCTTGACAGCATTCTGTCCGCAACGCATTTGCACGCTTGTGTTCACAGCGCATAACTTCCGCCGATGAAATTCGGGCTTTCCAATCCTGCTGCTCAGCGTGCTATCGATTTCCGCGCTCGCGCAGGAAACATCTACGCCGCCACCAGGGTTTATCCTGTCGCACTGCCAAATTACGACGAGGAGACCGCCACGCGGCTGCAGATTTTTGGACAACTGCGATTTCGGGCCCGGCAAAATCGATGGAAGAATGGGCGAATTCTTCCGGAAGGCGCTCATTTCATACAAGCACGCACACGCGATGCCAAAGACTGGCGCGGTCGATCAATGGATGCTCGATCAAGTGCCAGTGACCTACACGACCTACATAATCAGAGATGAAGACCTGAAATTGGTCGGCGATGTTCCAAGCGGTCACGCCGAGCAAGCTAAGCTTGAAATGGCTACCTTACACATCGCTGCTGGAATTCGTCGCCGAGCGCTATCATTCCGCTGAGTCTTACATTCAGAAACTTAATCCCGGCAAAAACTGGGAACATTTGCAGCCCGGCGAGACTCTCAAAGTGCCGAATGTCTTGCCCTTTGAAGTCGAAAAATTCACGGAGGGAAAAGTTCCTGAGAATCCTGCGTTCGCGTCTCGCGAAGGTTTTCGTCGATACCTATGAGCATTTGCTCGAGGTCTTCGACCACGACCAGCTCGTCTGCGTGTTTCCAATCACGCCGGGATCGAAAACGCTGCCCGCGCCGGTCGGCACATGGAAAATTCTCGGCGCAACTGTTTGGCCGTGGTTCCGCTATGACGAAGGCATGCTCAACTACGGGGTGCGCACCGAAAACTATTACAATCTTCCGCCGGGCCCGAACAACCTCGTCGGCATTCTCTGGATGGGCTTAAACAAACCTGGCATCGGCATTCACGGCACGAACAATCCGGAGACAATTGGCCGCGCCGCAAGTCACGGTTGCATTCGCCTTGCAAACTGGGACGCCGCGCGGGTGAAAGACCTCGTGAGCGTCGGCAATACAGTGATCATTTTCTAGGTGGAACGCGTTGTCCTCGACGCGTTGCCAAATAATGCGGCTTGCCGCCTGATATTCGCGCCTTCAGCGCCGTCTGCCATCGTCTTCGGAGAAGCCGATCCGCCGCTGAAAATTTCTCAAAGATTTTTCGCGCGGAATCGCGCTCTCAAGCGTCTAGGCTTTAGATCGCAACAGCATGGATGCCAGTGAACGCGAACAATACCGGGCGGCCATTCACGGCGATCGAGAGGCTTTTGAAATGATTATTCGCACGCATAGCCGGACGCTTTTCGCAATCGCTTACGGCATTCTGCAAAACCGCGAGGAAGCCGAAGACGTCGTGCAAGACTCGCTGGTTAAAGCCTGGAAAACGCGCTGGCGCGTGCGCGATCCGGAAAAATTTCCCGCCTGGCTTGCACGATCGCGCGACATCGCGCGCACGATGTTTTTCGCAGACGGCGCACCTGTTCCTTTCACGCAACGAAGTCATCGAAACAGTCGAAGCAGATACGCCAGATACGGCCGACGATTGGATCAACAATTGCATTCAGCGCTCGCAGCGTTGCCGGAGCTTCACCGCGCCGCGCTCACGCTGCGTTATTTCGAAGAGATGGATTATCGCACCATCGAAAACACGCTGGGCCTGACCAATGGCGCGCTGCGTGGAATTCTCGGCCGCGCCCTCGCTTCAATGCGCAAACAACTTCGCCCGGCTCTCGCTTCAATGGACTAAATCTATGGCAACCGTTCACGACGAAATCGACAACTGGCTCGCTGCCGATCTTTACGGCGAACTCTCCAATCGAGGAGCAGCAGCGCGCTTGCATACGCATCTCGTCGAGTGCGCCGCCTGCCAGAAAAACTCATCAGGAAACCAAAACCATGAACAAAATTCTGGAAGAAACTCTCGCTCCGGAAAAACCCGATCTGCGCTTTCGAACAGCGAATGCTGGCCGGTTTTCGCAATCGCATTCCGCAACGAAGCGGACTCGTAAAGCTCGCTTGTCGATCTAATGCGTTTCGCGCCACTACAGATTACCGCAGTTGCTGCGGTCCTTGCTCGGCACTGGTTCAAGTCGGCCGCATGATCACTGGCGAACGCGCAACGACGCCGCGCACTCGTGACCGTTACGCGAACAAACAATTGCTCGAACCGCCGTCACAGTTCGCTGGCGACGTCTGAGCCTGGTCGAGCCGGTGCTTTAGATAAATCGGACGAACTCGCCCCGGCGCGACCACAAGCCATGGTCGCTCCAGGCCCCGCCGCCGGCCTCCTCAGTCGAAGCCAAGGATAAAACGCCGAAAGCGTCGCTCAAGCGCGAACGAACGATTGTCCCCGGATCAAACGATTCCGAGTCGCTGAAGAAGCTGGATCCGAAGCCGGCGAAACGCCGGCTCCAGAGTTGGCCAATCGCAAACTGATCCGCAACGCGACTGTCGAACTCGAGATCGTCAGCTTTGATGATGCTGTCCAGAAGATCACCGCGTTTGCAAACGAAGACCGCGGTTATGTCGCAACGACAAATTCCGAGAAACAGGCAAACGGAAAATTGCGCGGCCAAGTCATCGTGAAGGTTCTGCCGGAAAATCTGGATCGTTTTCTGCAAAGGTTCGCGGACTCGGCGAGTTGAAGAATCAGACACTCGGCACCGAAGACGTGACGAAAGCGTACTTCGACACCGACGCGCGGCTGAAGAACGCGCAGGTGATGGAGCAGCGCTTGATCGACATGCTAAAAACGAAGACCGGCAAGGTTTCCGATTTGCTTCAGGTAGAAAAGGAACTCGGTCGCGTGCGCGAAGAGATCGAGAAGATGCAGGGCGAATTGAAGTATTGGGATTCACAGGTGCAGTTCGCCACCGTGACGATTTCGCTCGCCGAGAAAGGACATGGAAGAACCGGCGGCGCTTCCTGCTCAGGAACGCGCGCAGCTCGCGCTTTACGCGCCAGATGTCGAGAAGATTTACAACGACGATCAAAGCGCTCGCGTCGCCGAAGGTGCAGATCACAAATGCCGCAGCTGAACCGCGATTACTCGGGACGCGGTCTCCGCGACAATGAGCATGTTGATCGCGCCGGAAGAAAGCGACGCTGTGATCAGCGCGCGTAAAGGTTTCGGGCGCGTCAGAGAATTTTCAAACGCAAACGCGAGCGCATCGCACAGGGCGGCAGCGGCATGTCGGAAAATGCAAAGACCAAGCGCGACAAGGTGGAACTCAACATCACCGTCTCTCGCGAGGAACAGGAGCAAGCTTTGCAACAAACCAGTCTGCGCATTCGCACGTCGTCAGTGGACGAAAAGGCAAAGGAGCTTCGGCGCCTGGCCGAGAAACAAGGCGGGCGCGTTCGCAATTCGACGCTTTAATCGCGATCCCGACGGACGCGAACTGGCAAACGTTTTGCTGCGCGTGCCGATGAAAAATTACGCTTCGCTCATGCAATCGCTCAACTCGCTCGGCAAAGTTGAAAACGTGAGTGTGCAACGCCAGGACCGCACGGACGCGCAGATTGATGAAGCCGAACGCGCCCGGCTGACGTCTCGATCCAGGTTTACAGCCAGGGCAACATCATTTCGCACGAGAGTGGTTTGCTCGCCACGCTCCGACGCACGCTGGCGCAAAGCGCCGGCGCCATCATGTGGAGCTTGCGGATGATCGGGGTCGGCGATTGCGTTTCTCGCGCCGTGGGTGATCGCGATCGTCGCGATCGTCTGGATCGCGAGCGCGTGATGCGGCGCGCGACGATAGGTGAAACGGTCGTCGCGGCGCTCCTCAACGCGTTGGCAATGGAGACGGCCCGCCCTCGGGCCGATAGTTGGCGGCGCGAGGGCGCTCGGCTCCAGCATCGTCTTCGCCGATCACACCCGCGCGTACAGTCGAGCGCAATCGATTCTTGCCCACGTCGGCCAACGAGTCATAACGTATAGTCGTCAACGAAGAGACTCTCGAATGAAATCTGAAAGCGGTATCAGCTATGACAATGCCGCGGTCGCGGCTTGTCCCAAACATTTGCTCCAGTTCGCAGTCGATCAGCGTTACGACGATTACACGCCGGTCGATCACGCGGTCTGGCGGTTCATCATGCGCCAGAACATTTTTTTCTGCGCGGAGTACGCGCACAAAGTTTATTTCCAGGGTCTGCTCGACACCGGCATCTCGTTCGAGCGAATCCCGCGCATTCAGGAGATGAACGATATTCTGGCAAAGATCGAGCTGGGGCGCAGTGGCGGTGGACGGGTTCATTCCGCCGGCGGCGTTCATGGAATTTCAAGCTTACAAGGTGCTGGTGATCGCGTGCGACATGCGCCAGATCCATCACATCGAATACACGCCCGCGCCGGACATTGTGCACGAGGCCGCCGGTCACGCGCCGATCATTGTCGATCGCGAATACTCGAAATATCTACAGCGCTTCGGTGAAGTCGGCGCGAAAGCGATGTCGTCAAGAAAGATTTCGAGCTGTACCAAGCGATCCGCCATTTGTCGATCTTGAAGGAGCAGCCGAACACCGATCCGAAGGAAGTCGAGGAAGCGACGAAGCTGGTCGAACATCGACAGAAAAACTTTGGGCGAGCCTTCCGGAAATGGCGCTGCTCTCGCGCCTTGCATTGGTGGACGGTCGAATACGGACTGATCGGCACACTTGGAGAATCCGAAGATTTACGGCGCGGGATTGCTTTCATCGATCGGCGAATCGGTCTCATGTCTCGAGCCGGCAGGTGAAGAAGATCCCCTACTCCATCGATGCGCACGAATCGTGCCATTCGATATCACGACGAAACAGCCGCAGCTTTTCGTCTGCCGCGATTTCCAGCATCTCAAGGATGTGCTCGAAGAATTTGCGAGCAAGATGGCCTATCAAGTTGGCGGACTGGAAGGCATCAACAAGGCCATCGAGTGCAACAACATTGCGACCTGCGAGTATTCGTCCGGGCTGCAGGTGAGCGGCGTTTTCAACGAAGTCATCACCGACGAAAACAATTCTCCAATTTATCTGCGGACGACGCGGCAAGACTGCGCTGGCGTTCCGCGACAAGGAACTCGAAGGCCACGGCATCGATTATCACAAGGAAGGGTTCGGTTCGCCGGTCGGAAATGGAAGCACACGTCAGCATCCCGAGTTGCTTACGAACGATCAGTTGCACGCACTCGGGATTGTCGAGGGCAGGAAAGCGAAGCTTGAATTCGTCAGCGGCGTCGTAGTTTCGAGGCAAGGTCGACAAAATCTTGCGGCGCGACGGCAAATTGCTGCTGATCACGTTCTCAAATTGCACGCGCCAAATATGGCGACCGCGTTTTGTTCGATCCCGATTGGGGCACTTACGACATGGCCGTCGGCGAGCGAATCAGTTCCAGTCTTCAACGGCGCGGCAGACAAGGACGCCTACAATCAGGTAGCGCTCGTGCCGAAGGAGCGCACAATCAAAGTGCCCTCCGACGCAAAACGGAAGCGGCTCGAGAATCTATACGCCCAGGTGCGCAAGATTCGCGAAGAGCAAAACCGGTTACGAACGGCTTGGCGAAATTTGGGAAACACAGCAGGCCGAACATCCCGAAGACTGGCTGTTGTCGATGGAAATTTTCGAGATCCTCGATACGACAGATCAACAGCCGGAGCTAAAAGCGAAAATCGAGAAGTTCCTCAACGAGAAGAAGGCGAAGACCAAAGATCTTTCTACGCTGATTGGTTGGGGATTTCGTCTGGTCGAATACCACAACAAACCCGAGTATCAGGCGGCGCTACAAGCCTCGGCGAAATAACTGTAGCCGCTTCGCTGGCGTCGAAGTGTGGCGCTGATGTGAATGGCTCGCGCGGTCGCGCCGCCCACAGGGCGGCGCTGAAAGTGTCTTGTCATTCCGAGCGGAAGTCGAGGAATCTCTGATTGTTTGCTTTATGCTCATCTGAAGAGATCCGAGAGATCTCTCGAGTTCGCTCGAGATGACAATTTTTGATCAAGAACGCTTCGTCTTTGAAATGGCGCTTGCCTTTCAGCGCGCTTCGGCGTATTCGTCCTTGCTCAGGATATTCTCATCCGAGCTGCATGTCGGTGCGAAGAAAGTTTTGGAACCACGTCTCGATTCGTTGCTCGATCTTGCAGCACTTCCTCGGTGATGTAATTGGCGTCGATGTTGATACAGATCGCGCCAACGATTCCAAATTCCTTTCGTTTGATGGGGATCGTCGTGCATTTGAATTTTCGCGACGCCGATGTTCAGCTCGTAGTTCAATTTTTCTTCGTTAAGAAGCTGGCGCTTCTTCAGATCGATCAGCAGGTTCGGTCGTGCCGTCGCGCAAGATGCCTGCCGGTCGCATTGTTTTCCAGAACGATGAGCGAATGTGATGGATCAGCCAGGTTGTGCAGCAAGATCTCGATTCCGGTGTTCGGAAAGGATTTTCCGATCAGCCGGACAATCCGCTCGTAGTTTTCGAGGAATTCGTGCGTGTCATCGGCGACTTGTCTTGCCGTTATATTTCTCGAACAGCTGCGCGTAAACCTTTTGCTCGGCAGGTTCGAGTTGTGCGCGCACATTATTCTGTTCGCCAATGAAAATGAGCTGCCGCGCCGCCGTATGATCTTCGTTCTTGAGGAAGTAATGCATGCCCAGCCGGAAATCCTTCAGGCTGAATTCACCAAAGTTTTCGCGGGTGACCGTGAACGGATAGAAATCGTACTCTTCGAGATTCTTCCCAAACTTACGCTGCCGCTCTTTGTATTTTCCCCAGAGAAACCCATCGCCAAAAACAGCAGCGAAACAACGATTGAAGCGACGATGTTAATACTGAGCTCGTTTTGCAGCGCTTTGATCATACGAGAAGCTTCATTATCACACACGCAGAGTATATGACACTCAGTCAGCGAAAGCGATGCGAGAGATCATCATCGCACTCCAAAGCACTTCGTAGCAAAGTCGATGGGAAACGCTGCTTTGTTTCCGGTCCGGGCAGCTGCCGACTTTGGGAGTGCGACGCGTCCTCGCGTTGCTTTGTCAACGTCACTGGCTACCCAGCTGCGATCAAATATTTCCAGCGAGACTGGACAGAGTGATGTTTTCCAGCGCAACGTCAGCCGGGCGCGAAAGCGCGTAAGCAACCGCGCTGGCGACATCTTCGGCGAGATCATTTTGCCGCGCGGCCAATTGCCTTCGACATCGTTCCAGATGTTGGTGTCGGTCGCCGCTGGATAAACGTTGATCACACGAATTTTGCGGTCGCGTAGTTCTTCGCGCACACATTGCGAAAATCCTTCAAGCGCAAACTTGCTCATGCAATACGCGCTCCAGTTGGGAAGCCGCTCCTGGCTGCGATAGAAAGAATATTTACAACACTTGACCCCGGCGGCATTCGCGAAGCGAAAATGCTGCGTTAACATAAACGGCGCGGTGATATTCACGCCGACGGTTTGTTCCCATTCGATTGTAGTAATTTCTGTGAAGGGTTTCACCACCGCGACGCCGGCATTGTTCACAAGCAAATCGATTGGTGCATTGCCAACTTGAGCGATCAGGTCGGAGACGCCTGGACCGTTTGGCTAAGTCGTGAACCAGGAGAACCACTTCCGCGCACCGTGGCTCTACGGCCTTGCGCGTCTGCGCCAGTGCAACCGTATCGCGCCGTGCAAGAGCAGCATCGCATCGTCTGCGGCGAGCTTCTCGGCAATCGCTCGGCCGATCCCGCGGCTAGCGCCTGTGATCAGATAACGCTTCATCTGTTGTGGCAGAAAACGTCCAACGTCCAACGCTGAACGTCCAACGCCTAATCTGAAAGTGGTAGCTGCGCGACGCAGCTCGCTTGCGATGTGCTACGGCGCGCCGTGACGGCTGCCACTACAGATTACAATGTGCGTCACGTCCTGCGCAGCGTGAACTCGGTTGTTCGCCGTTTCCCACAAACGCAATCGAACAAGCTGTTGGTTCAAACGATTATCGATCTTTGGCCAAAGTGTGCGGACGATGTTTTCTCCGGTCGAAGGGGCGTTTCGAAAATCTTCCGTTTCCAGATCCAGATGTCGATCTCGCCATGGCTCAAGCGATTCTTCGATTGCTTTCTGAAACGCGACAAAGTCGTAGAGCGTCCCGCTGCGCGCATTATGCTCGCCTCCGATGGTTGTTTCCGTTAGATAGCGATGCCCGTGGCCACGGGATTGTTGCATTTGCCATACAGGTTTGCGTTTTCGCTTTCGGAGAGCGCGGCGGTATGCAATCGATGCGCCGCGTGGAACGGCATCTGCAATCCCAGAAAAGTCGTATTTGTTTCTCCACGCTTCCGCAAAAAATCTTCGCGCTCATGCAAACGAACGCGGTGCAGCGGAATCATTGTGTTCGCGCGTTCGTAGATGTATCCGGCCAGACTTTCGGTCGTAATGGGACGTTCTTTCAACCCGACGACCTCTTCGTTCAGATAGTGATGATCCAGTTCGGTGCGCAATCCGCGGATACAAGGTCTCGATTGAATCGTAGCGAACCAGCGGCTCTTTGCCGTGAAACTGTTCCTCTCGAAACGTGAGGCGGCAGCGGTAATTATGACCGTGCAGTGTAGTTGCCGGTCCAAACAAGCGCGGCATTTTCATCGGCGCTCAGATGAGGCGACATTGTTCTGCGCGCCGCCGAGAATTCGAACCAGTAATTCGCCTCGCCAGCGCCAGTAAAATAAAATGTGGCGCTGCGCTCGGGCGACTCGGTCAGGTGACAAGCGCACAGTTTTGCTTCGACGTCGGAGAACAGCGGCGCCACATCGATGTAGAGTTGCCGCGCAATGTTCTCGGCAGTCGGCGGAACATCGCAGAAAGCAGGCATTATCCTCGTTGAGAAACTTGTGATCGAAACGTTCGCGAAGGATTTTACCGGCGCGCTCTTTAATTTCGCTGATGTTAATCAGCATTCCTGTCGTTGGATCCACGGGACCGGTGAAGACGAAGTAGGCGACGTAATTGCGACCGCTCCCGTAACGCGCGTTCGTTTCCGGGCCGAAGGCGCTCAGGTTTTCAGCATTCGCTCAATCGCTAACGTGCAAACGCCGGGAGGCGGAGAATTCCAGGCGCTTGCTGACTGCAAAGAGCATGATTCAGCAAAGCACGCTTGCAATCTCCTCGCAGCACATAGGAAGTCAGGCAGCTTGCCTGACTCGGCCGCCAGGCTGCCAGCCTGGCGAATGAGTCCTGGATTCGACGGGCAAGCTGCCCGTCGGCCGAGACAGCCTGGCAGGCTATCTTCCGCTAATCCTTCAGCAGCGAGAGGAATTCGGAGCGCGTTCGCGCATCCTCTTTGAAAACACCGAGCAAGCACGATGTTTTCATGACCGAGTTTTGCTTTTCAACGCCGCGCATCATCATGCACAGATGTTTCGCCTCGATTACACACACCAACGCCGCGCGGACTCAGACGCCTTCATTAGCGCGTCGGCGATTTGCGTCGTCAGGTTCTCCTGGATCTGAAGCCGGCGCGCAAACATGTCCACAATCCGCGCCGTCTTCGAAAGACCGACGACTTTGCCGTTTGGGATGTAAGCAACGTGCGCTTTGCCGATGAACGGAATCAAATGGTGCTCACACAGCGAATACAGTTCGATGTCTTTGACGAGAATGATCTCGCTGGCTTCCGAATCAAAAAGCGCGTTGTTAATGAGTTCTTCCAAGCTCTTGCCTATAGCCTAGCGGTCAGAAATTCGAATGCGCGCGCAGCGCGGGCCGGCGTTCTGACCAAGCCTTCGCGCCGTGGATCCTCACCGATTGCTTCGAGCAAACTCAGAAAGGATTGTTCCATGCTTGCGACCCGAGCGGCGCCGCATCGCGGAATCATGCTGATGCGGCGTTCTGCCAGCTTGCAGTTCAGTTTCGGTCTCGGAATTCCTGTCCCGCATTCGAATTAACTTAGCTGAGGCAGCGTCGGCTCAAGGAGCGGCGGCTCTCGCTAGTCGACGTCTTCGCAATGAGCGACGGCTTCGTGAGCACGTCATCTAAATCGACGGTTGCCCGAAGCCTGTCGCTGCGATTACTCAGCCAACTCTGAGGATATTTCGGATCGTCGAGCGCGAGCGATTCCTCGGTGAGCTCGAGCGTGTGCTGCGGTGTCGAACATCACGGCCAGCTCTTCGGTGCGCGTCGCATTCTTGCTCGCCATGATCGTGCCCGGGATGCGGGCCGTGCGGAATGCCGCGCGGATGCAACGTGATCGACACCGCCTCGATGCCGCGACGCGAACCGAAATTTCCGCGCACATAAAACAAAACTTCGTCCGCTTCGACGTTGTCGTGCACCCACGGGATTTTCACCGCCTCGGGATGCGTATCGAGCAAGCGCGGCGCGAACGGTGCAAACAACATAGCCGCGAATCTCAAACGTCTGATGAATCGGCGGCGGTTGATGGACGGTGCCGGTGATCGGTTCGAAATCCTGCGCGTTAAACGTGAACGGATAGACGATAGCCATCCCAGCCGACGACATCGAAGGGATGATGCGCCATGCGTCACGCGCGTCGAGCGCGGTCCATCTTTCACCAGAATCATCGACATCTTCCTCTTTGTCGATCGTGAGCATTTCCGCAAGGACGCGTGAAGATCGCGCTCCGAATAGGGCGCGCCCATTTTGATTTGGCCTTCGTGATTCAGATAGCGCTGCGGAATTCGAACCGGGCCGACTGATTCGAGAATCAGATAATCTTCCTCTTCAACCTTGTCCGGCACGAGCCGGTAAGTGATGCCGCGCGGAATGACGATGTAATCTTCAGCGCGATAAGCGCAGTTTGCCGAAAACAGATTCGATCGTGCCGCCGCCGTGGAAAACGAAGATGATCTCGTCGGCGCCGCCGTTTTGATAATACTCGAATTTGCCGTAGGCCTTTTCCGGCCGCGCCCGATACGCGATCATGTCCTGGTTGAACAACATCGGGATGCGCCCGGTGTAGAGGTCGCCGCGCCGCGGAATATTGGCCGTCTTCGAGATGATGATGCCGCAGCGGACTGTCGGTCGACTTTCTTCAGCTCCTCACATTTCTTGATCAGCTCGACGTTGCGCACGCGCGTGGGCGGCCGCAGGTGATACATGATCGAGTAAGCTTCGTTGAAACCTTCCGTCGTGATGACGTGCTCGTAGGCGATGCCTTCGTTCTTGTAAGTCGGCGCCTGCGCCGTTGCGATGAAACCAGATGTGATGCTTCCTCGGGATCTGTCCAGTCTTTGATATTGCGGCATAGTACTTGACTTGAATCCTCACTCCTCCATCTCGCTCTCGAAGCGGCGAGCGATCAGACTTCTCGCAACATTGGCATAACGGCATTCGCATCCTGCAGCACAGGCATGAGGATGGAGATAGGTTTGCTGACTTTGCTCACGCATGTCGATCTCTACAAATTGCCTCGCGCGTCCTGTTCCTGCTCGAGCGCTTCGAAGAGCGCTTTGAAATTGCCTTTGCCGAAACTCTTCGCGCCTTTGCGCTGGATGATCTCAAGAAGAGCGTCGGCCGATCTTCGACCGGCTTGGTGAAGATTTGCAGCAGATAACCTTCGTTGTCGCGATCGACCAAAATGCCGAGCCGCTTTAACGGCTCGAGGTCTTCGTCGATGTGACCGACGCGATCGGGCAGCGTGTCGTAATAGGTCGACGGAATTTTCAGGAACTCGACGCCGCGCTTCTGCAGTTCGGTCACCGTCTTGACGATGTCGTTCGTCGCGATCGGCGACGTGCTGCACGCCTTCGCCGTTGTAGAAACTCGAGATACTCTTCCACCTGCGATTTCTTTTTGCCTTCGGCCGGCTCGTTGATCGGAAATTTCACGAAGCCGTTTCCGTTGCTCATCACCTTGCTCATCAAGCGCGGAGTATTCGGTCGAGATGTCCTTGTCATCGAAGGTCAGGATGTTTCGGAAGCCCATCACGTCCTCGTAAAACTTCACCCACGGATTCATCTGGTTCCAACCGACGTTGCCGACGCAATGATCGACATATTGCAAGCCGGTCTCGGGCGGCGGTAACGACGGATCCCACTTCACGAAACCCGGCATGAACGCGCCCGGTGTAATCATCGCGCTCGATAAACAGATGCACGACTTCGCCGTAGGTGTGGATGCCGCTCATGACGACTTTGCCGTGATCGTCCTTCGAGTGTTGTTCGGCTTCATGATAACTTTTGCCGCCGCGCTTCGTCGTTTCATTCCAGGCCGAGGTCGCGTCCTTCACTTTCAACGCGATCACTTTCACGCCGTCGCCATGTTTGTGCGATGTGATCGGCAATCGGATGACTCTGCCCGGAATCGGCGTCGTCAGAACAAACGTGATCTTGTTCTGCCGAATCGCGTAGCTGGCGCGATCTCTCACGCCGGTTTCCGGTCCGCGAGTAGGCCAGCGGCTGAAAACCGAGCGCGCTCTGATAGAAATGCGCCGCCTGCTTGGCGTTACCGACGTAAAATTCAATGTGATCTGTGCCCTGAAGCGGCAGAAAATCTTCCTGTGCCGCCGGAGCCGTTTTCTTTTTGGAGCAGCAATTGTCGTTGGCATAATGACCTCCTAAATCTCTCGGCACCGAACGCGCCTCCAAAATATAAGATCGACAGTCGGTTACCGCAAGGCTGCGCGGCGGCGCAGTAGAGAGGAGTCCTCAGTGACCGAAGCAACTTGAGCGCGCGTGATAGCTCCAGCAAACACGGTTCACGCAAAGCATCTCTGTTGCTGCGTATAGCGCGATGCAACTCGATCTGCACCGACGTGGATGAAAAAACTCTCTTCCCCATCATCTTGCTGCACTCGGTTTGCCGATATCGCCGGCTATAGCGGCGCGTGTCGCGGAGGATGAGCGTGGCGCGCTGCAGCGTGGTCGAAATCTTGCAAGCACTCTCGCGAGCACCGTCCAGCGATGCACGAAGGTCGAGTGGTCAAATTCTTCGGCGATGCGGTCCTCGCGGAATTTCCAGAACACACGAAATGGCTGTGCGCGCCGCAGCCGTGCTGAGCAAAGAGTTCACCGTGAACAGTCAGCGAAGACAGGTTGCGCACACGATCTGCGCATCGGTGTTCATCTTGCGATGTTGCGCTTGGACGCCGATGGCGATCTCTACGGCGATGGCGTCAATGCGGCGGCGCGAATCGAAGCAGCGGTCGATCCCGGCCAGGTATCGTCACTCAGCGAGGACGTCTGGCGTCAAATCCGTGGACGCGAAGGATTCCGTTTCGAGCCGTTCGGTAATCGGAATCTCAAGGGCGTCGGTTCAATTGATCTTTACCGTCGTCACTCTGGGACGGAAAGCCTCGCAGCGGCGACGGAAGAAGAGCAGTCAGCCTGGCGAGCGAAGGAAAGAAGGGATTCGGTCGATCGCTGTTTTGCCCTTTGCTGATCTCAGCGCCGAGCGCGACCAGGAACACTTCAGTGATGGTGTTGCGGAGGAAATCCTCAACGCTCTCAGCAAGGTTAGCCGGTCTCCACGTTCCGGCCAGAACATCATGTTTTGCATTTCGTGGAGCCACCCTGACGCGCGCGAGATTGGCAAGCGTCTTGGAGTCGAGACGCTTCTCGATGGTAGCATCCGAAAAGCTGAAAGCGTGTCCGGATCAGCGTGCAACTCGTTGACGCCAGTAATGGGTATCAACTCTGGTCGGAACGGTTCGATCGCGAGATTGAAGACATCTTTGCAATCCAGGATGAGATCGCCAGAAGCGTTCTGGAATCGTTAGGTCTGGCGCTCACCGAACGGGAAGAATTTCGCTTTCTAAAGCCCACCACGACCAACATCGAGGCATACGAATTTTATCTTGCGCGGACGTAAGCTTTTACCACAAATGGACGCGTCAAAGCGTGAAGTTCGCACGACAGATGTTCGAGCGAGGCCGTGAAGGTCGATCCCGGATTTCGCTGCGGCCTGGGCTGGCTTGGCTAACGCTTATGTCGATTTGTTTCGGTGGAGTCGAAAGCCGCGGGATCTGGAAGAGGCGAAGCGCGCGAGTGAGAATGCTTTGAAACTCAATCCAAACTCAGCGGAGGGCCCATGTTTCCGTCGGTCAAGCTCTCGCGATTCAGCGACGGTATGCGGAGGCGGCAACTGCATTTGATCGGGCGATCAAGGAAGACCCTACTGTTTACGAGGCATATTACCTGTATGGTCGGGCGCTGTTTGAAAGCGGAGACGCTTGAGAAGGCCGTGGAGCTGTTTGAGAAGGCGCAACAGGTCCGGCCCGACGATTACGAATCGCACACTCTGCGGGCGCAGGCACTAACCGAACTTGGACGCGAAGATGAAGCCCGCCACGTTAACCAAGTCGCAGTCGAATGCATCGAAAAACATCTTGAGCTAAACCCTGATGAAGCGCGCGCCTACAGTTTGGGCGCAAGTCTTCTAATCAGGCTCGGCCAAAACGAACGTTCGAAGCAATGGACTCAACAGGCGATGACGTTGGCGCCGGCCGATCCGCTCGTTCTTTACAACGCAGCGTGTAATTGGGCATTGCTTGGCGAAACTGGATCATGCTCGATGGACTCGAACGCGCACTTGAGCAGGTGTTGCGGTAGGGAGATTGGATTAAGCACGACCCCGATTTCGCGAGGTCTGCGCGGGCATCCGCGTTTCCAAGCAATTGTCCGGCGGATCGCACCGTCATAATCAGCGTGCGTCGAGGAGTGCCGAACTCGCACTTCGCCATGTACCTATCGTGGCCTCATCTGTTACGAATTCCTCGCGCGTCTGCAGTCATCCTAATGTTCTGCCGAGGCCGTGGTCAGCGGTCTGCTTGGAATTTTATTGAAAGCCTTCGTCTCGCCAAGCGCGGGCGTGCTGCTGCCAACTGATCGCCACAGAGAATTGCTAATACAGGTGATTACGGAATCTTCATGTCGCTGGGAACATCTTGCACGATGTCCACACAGCCGAGCTCATGCGCGAGCACGGAATTCGGGAAATCTACACTCGCGATACAGATGCCGGGAGGAATCTATTATTATGCGCCGTCTTCCTAAATGAATCGGCTGTGCCGTCGACTTGTCATTTCGACCGGAGTCGAGGAAGTGGAGCGAGCGGGACGAGCGACATGGACGGTTGCCCAGCCAGGGTAGCTGCGAGAGAGTCGGGCGACGAACGAGTCAAATCTCTTGCTGTTTGTGAATCGCTTATACTTTGGTGATAATCTGCGCTGGCTTTCCGATCGGAAAGAATTTCCCGACGCGAGCGTCGATCTTGTCTATCTCGATCCGCCGTTTAATTCCAATGCCGATTACAAGCAAGCCAGGCGCAATTCCACGCTTTCACCGACACTTGGAGCTGGGCCGACGCAGCCGACACGTATCGACGCGTTCATCGATAACTGCCCGAACGTTGCGGTCGTCGAGCTGCTACGACTGCGGCGGCAGGTGAATCGTCGCGATCATGCAGCGGGCGCTCCCGCCAGCCAAGTTCAATCGTAGGGAGTTCAAGCGGCAGTGAGCCGCGCGTAGCGAGTCAACGTTTCGCGTTGTTCCTCAGTCAATGCTCGAGCTGGCGCGGCTGGAAAGCACCAGCAGCTTCTGCCACTTTTATTGTAGTTCAATGGCATTGCCGGCGAAGTTCGCGATCTGATCTGCCGATAGCTCCACGATCTCCTTTCCGGTCTTCTCCAAGCGCGCTCGCACCTGTTGCCGCTCGGCTTTGTTCGGAATCATCTCCAGACCAACCATCGCGAAGTCCGTTCCGATGCACATCATCACGTTGGTGTGATAGATCGGCTGGCCATTGGAGCCGATGCTGGTGAAGATGACCGGCTCGTAGCTGAAATCATCGGCAAAGCGTTGGATCACCTTGGGATTGGAGCGATTTGAGAGCGAGACGTACGCAATTTTGTTCAGGTGATCGAACACAAGACTGCCTGTGCCTTCCAGGTAGCAACCTTCATCCTCGAACGCCGAGTAATCGATCACCTCGGTGACCCGATAGTGCTTACGTAGTTCCTCGACGATATCCTGCCGACGCTCGCGTCGCCGCAGGGCTGAATACATCGGGAAAAGCGCGATCCGCCCATCGTGATGCGTCGAGATCCAGTTGTTGGGGAAAACCGCGTCTGGCTTTTCCGGCTCAGCTGTGTCTTCAAAGACATGCACGTTTACTCCAGCCGCGCGCAGCGTTTGCACGGCTGCGTCGAATTCCTTTCTCGCCAGCAGCGTCAACGCATCTAAGTCGCGATCGGCATCACGTTGGAACGCATTATCTGCCGCCGTTTCCGGATTGGGATAAAACCGGCCCGGGCGGATCATCAGCACCGAGATCGGTGCTTTGCGCGTGCGCAGCACTTTGCGTCATTGACCAGCTGTATACTACCCCACTCGCCTTGATGCCGCACCTGGCGGGTTACGCTGATCTGCGCTCAGCGAGATGACGATTTTCACGGATGTTTGATGTCCGACGTTTGATGTCTGATTTCAAAGACAAACATCGGCGAAAGCGAGATCGAGCACTGTAGTGTCCGCTGTCCTCAGCGGAGTTTCCTTTGCGATTCAATGCTCGGTGCGCTGAGGACAGCGCACGCTACAGCCATTCGATTGTTAGCCACGGGCCTTTGGCCCGTCCGCGTTTCATTATGCGTAAGAAACCGCCCAGAGGGCGGTGGCTACAGAAATTAGTCGCCGAAGGAGATTTCCACGTCACGCGCGGTCTGGACAATTTCGCCAGTTGGGCGGGACCAGCTTGCAGGCGATTGACCGCTTCGGCAATTGGCACGTGGCGCACCTGATAATTGTGATAACTCACCATTGAACCGAAGTGCCCTTCGTTTGCCAACTGCACGGCCTTAACGCCAAAGCGCGTCGCGAGAATTCGATCGAGTGTCGTTGGCGCGCCGCCGCGTTGCAGATGGCCGAGCACGCAGCAGCGCTGTCTCTTTGCCAGTACGCTTCGCAATCTCGCGCGCCACGATATCGCCAATCCCTCCAAGCCGAAACTCGCCTGCTCTCTACGTCGCGCTTCACTTGCTCGCCATGTTTCGGGCCGTGCGCCTTCCGCCACGACCACGACTGTGCCCAGACAACCAGCAGCCTCGCGTGCCTTGATCACGCCGGCGATCTTGTCGTAATCGAACGGAATTTCCGGAATCAAAATGATATCTGCGCCACCGGCGATTCCGCCGTGCAACGCGATCCAGCCGGCATGACGTCCCATCACTTCGACGACCATGACTCGTCTGTGACTGGTGGCGGTGGTGTGCAACCGATCGAGCGCGTCGACCACGACATCAACGGCGGAATCGAATCCGAACGTCGTGGCCGTGGCTTCGAGATCGTTGTCGATGGTCTTTGGGACGCCGATGCAATCGATGCCAGCTTCCTGCAATTGCTGCGCCGTCACCATCGAGCCGTCACCGCCTACGATGATCAACGCTTTGACCTGAAGCTCACCCAGGATCTTTTTGCGCTTCGATCACATCTGCTGGCACAACGGTGCGATCGCCGGCGCCGGTTTTCGCCACAAATGGCCGCGATTCGTCGTGCCGATGATGGTGCCACCCAGCGCCATGATTCCATCAATGCTTTGCGGTCGAGAATGACGATGATCACCGGGCGGAAGCAGCCCTTCAAATCCGTCGCGAAAACCAACGACGTCCCAGCCGAGTTTGTCCGCGGCGAGCACAACTCCACGCAAGCACCGCGTTTAGTCCCGGACAATCGCCACCGCTGGTCAGAACACCAATCCGCGGCTTCATTTTTGCAATGGCAACAGCTCATATTTACGGACGTTGCCTAAACTTAAAGCAATTTCTTTGGATCGGCCAGACGACCGGCAGCCGCCCATTGATCATAGAGCTGCCAGCCGCGCTGCAAAAGCGCACGCGCCTTCGCCGAATCGATTCGTGCTGCCGAGGAGCACTCATCATCAAATGACGCTGATACACGGTCTCCTGTTGGCCTTGGCGTAACGACTTCCGGCTCGCGATTCGGCGGACAGAATCAAACACTGCCCCGATCGCGCTGGAGCGTGCCGGTCTTGACGCCGTCAATGCCCATTTTGCCCGAGAAGTTCGTTCGTGTTGCGAAGCATGTAACTGAGTCGCTGCCCGCGCTCGATCGAACGAAATTTGGCGTTCCTTTTGCGACACATAGAAACGGAAACTCGCCTTATTCATTGCGTATCGAGTGAGACGCGCCATGTCTTCGGCCGTTGAATACGGCACGGGCCTAACTTTGTAATCGATGCCGTGCGGATTGACAAAACGTGTGCGCTCCATTTTTAACTGTTTGGCCAGCGCGTTCATCTGAGCGACGAACGCGTCCACAGGCGCCAATTTCGAGGAATCCCTCACCGGGCAGGAGCGATCCCAGCTGCGATCCCACGTGGTGCGCCAGTGCGTAGGCCGCGATGTTGTCCGACTGCACAAGCGCAGCGTAGAGAAGATCGCGCAACGTGATGCTGTCGCCAGGCTGAAAGCCGATGTTATTTTCAGTGATTCCAACAAACGCCGCCTGCGGAATACGTGACCATCTGGTTCAGATCGCCTGATTTCCGCTCCGACCAATCGAGCACGACGCTCGCCGTCGCGATTTTGGTGAGGCTACCCACTTGCAGTTTTTTCCTGGGCTCTTGTTCTTCCAAAATGTAGCCGGTTTGCGCATCGGCAATAACATACGCCTGCGCCGCCGCCGCAGAGCGAACCACGGACGCCGCTTGCAAGCAAGCGCTGACAAAGAACGATGAGAAATCGACGTGACAAAGTGCATAAACACCCTCGGAACGGCAGCACCTTAATCGGCGCGTTCTGATAACGTGCAACGCACTGGCCAGGTTCGCGAAGACGATGTTATCGCCGAGCGCATCAGGTAAAAACGCTTTGCACGCTTAGACAACGCGTTCCACCTGCTCAGCCGATTTTCTGCGGCGTTCGGGCGCGACTAATCAGCAGTCGCATAAGAAAATAAACAATAATCGCCGAAGGGATCGGCAAGGAAAAGCGAGCCGACAAAACGCGGGCCAGAACGTGGGCCAAACGACCCGTGAAAATACATGCCAATGCACGTAATCGTGCAGTCCGAATTGGCGAAAGTGCACACGCTGCGCTGCTGGGCGATTCAGGCTCCAGCACCCCAAATGGTATTCGGCAATATAGATCGCAGGCATCGCCCAAATCACGACGTCGTGCAGCGTCACCGCAATCGCAGCTGCGATCTTGTTGCAGCGGCAAACCCATGCCACGGCGATCGACAACAACGTCTTGAGCGGATACAGCGGTGTGAAGCCAAAGAAAATTCCGATGGCCGACCCGAGCGCGATGGAATGCGGCGTGTCGGCGATCGCCATCAAGCGTCATGTGATGAGCGACTGAGCCAGCGTTTTAATCGCGCCAATGAGCCGGGCAATCGCGATTCGTAAACCGGCTCGGCTGTCTGCTGCGAGTTAGGCGGCTTCAATCCTGAATTGTCCACTGCTCGACAGATAATCGCGTATCACTTGCGATAACGCGATGCGAGGACGCAATCGCACTCCAAAGCATTGCGTGCAAAATCCAGGGGACGCTGTCCGATTTTGTCCCGTAGACGCGGGACTTTGAGAGTGCGTGGCGTCCTCGCGCCGCTTTTGGTTGCTTCATGTAACTGGCTGCGACGCGATATCTAAAACAATTCCAGCGTCTGCGCCGGTGTCCTGACGATTTGGCCCAGCGCTTTCCGCAAGCGAAGCGGCGGCACGCGGCGCATAATCGAGATTGTTATTGTTGAAAATCACATGCGCCGTCGCGCGCCTCTTGCTGCCAGCTTCTTGCTGCGCTCTGCGACCTCCGCGATTTCCTTATCGCTGTAATCGTAATCGAAACGCGCGGCCACCGTTTTTCCGGTCACATACGCTTTCGCGTTACGCCCGTGCAGCCGCAGGTATACGGCGTTCGGGTTCGTCACCTCGTCCACATTCGACGGCATCACGGTGAAATGATCCGATGCAGGAGCATCCACATTCACAAAAATCACACGATGTCTGCGCAGAAAATCGATTGTCGATTCCAATTGATCGCCGATTGCCCAGTTGCGGTTTCGGAATTCAATTGCAAGATCGTGCTCGCTCAGCATTCCGATCAACGGCTCGAGCTCGATTCAATTGATGCTTCCGCGGAGAAAACGCAGGCGAAAGTTGCAGGAGTAAAACGCCAAGTTTTCCCGCATCGCGCAGGATCGACATTGAGCGCAGAAAAGATTTCGAAGCAGCGCTTCCGCAAATCCGGTGTCGAATTCACTTTGCCTTTGCCGTCGATTTCTGCGCGCCTTTTGCAAATCCGGCGGCAACAATTTCGCCGGCGTCGAGTGGAACGAAAACAGTTGATGCAACTTCACATCGAACGTGAAATCATCCGGCGTCGCTGCGCACCAGCGCTCGACCATTCGCGGTTCCGGCACGGAATAAAACGTCGAGTTTACCTCGACCAACTCGAAATGCTGCGCGTACCAGCCGAGCCGCTCGCTCGCCGCGCATCTTCTTCGGATACCACCGCTCGACAAAACCCGGGTCCGACCAGCTGGCCCGTGCCGACAAGGATTTTTCCGCCCACACGTCAACGAAGTCGCGGTGGCGAGGAAAGCAAACGCGTTTCGAAACAAAGAAAGCGACGCGAGGGCGCGTGCGCATTCCGAAAGCTTCGCGAAACAGAAACGCGATCTCGTAAGGATTTCGCACGAAGTGCTTTGGAGTGCGATGCGTCATCGCATCGCTTTCGATCGTTTCCTTGCCACGGGCATGCGTCCGAAGGCAGGTATGTGTCTGCTACGGCAAAAACAAGACAGCGATCGACTTCTGAGAGGAAAGAAATTGGTTGCGGGGCTGGATTTGAACCGACGCGCATCCGGCAGCTGCGGATTATGAGCTGCGCGCGTGCAAACTAGCAATCGCGTAAAAGTCTCGCCCTTCCGCGCTGCTTGGCCGATTTCCTGGTGCTGGCACTCAGTTGCGTCAGCTCTGGCTTGTGCCACACAACGCTCCAGCACGCCCTTTGGTCCATCGCGGACCGTTATTGTGTTCATCTGCGCTCTACCGCGGCACATCGTCGGTTAAACCAACGTAAAAATTTGCCTTCACAGATTTTGAAAAACGTAGAACGCGATAGCTGCCGAGCATTCGCGAGAAAATGGTTGCGGGGGCTGGATTTGAACCAGCGACCTTCAGGTTATGGGCCTGACGAGCTACCAGGCTGCTCCACCCGCGCCTTACTTATGTCGGCTGCAGATCGCGAAATCAAATTGAAAGATGATCCTGCTCCTATCGAGCTTCGGGAACGTTTGTAATTGGCTCCAGCGGTAGGATTCGAACCTACGACCAATCGGTTAACAGCCGACCGCTCTACCACTGAGCTACGCTGGATCACCCACTAAAAACCGCGAGTGCATATTTTCGCGCACGATTGGCTTGAGGCAACTGCCAATCAGTTAATTGCCCAGGCACATAAGCGCGAACGACGCCTGAATTACGAAATTCAGATTGCAATGAAAGCGTTATTTTCAGTTATTCTCGCATTCGCTGTCTGCGTTGGCAGCGTTGAAGCGGGCCCTGTCCGCACGGCGAGACACGTCGCGAAGAACACGGCAATTACGGCGAAGAACGTCGCGCACACAGCACTGTGAAGGGCACGAAGGAGGGCTGTCCACCGTCGTCGGCTTCTTCACCCCGTAAGCTGACGAAGCCTTAGGGCTTTTCAGCCGGCGCAACGGCGCCAAATGGAAACGCACGGCGGCGTGCAGAACGCCGAATTGTGCACTTCTGCGGATCAGTTGCCGATTTTGACACGGCTGTTGCCGAAGCTGCCAGCGAATAGAGAGAAGACAGTTTCAGACAAAACTATTGTAACTTTCGAATCGAATTGGACTGTCTTTGTCTAAGCGATGGCGACGTGGGCGCTCTTTAAACAACAATTTCGCAAGCAAATCGGCTCGTCCGCATCGTCATTGCGCTCTGATCGCAACCTATTTTCCTCACAGGCATTCAGCTACGCGCGCTGGATCGGCGACACGACGAGGCACGTGCGCTATCAGCACACGACATCGTCAACGGTTTCTACTGGGGTAGCGAGGTCTCTGAAAGAAGGCCAGTCGTTTATCGCCAGACGAGGGTCCCGCTAATTCGTGGACGTGAATTCTGCCGCGGTTATCTCGCACTCTACGATCGCGTCAAAGACAAAGCGTCCGAACAAGAATACGGTCTCGATTACCCGCCGCTACGACTCCTGAGTGATGGCAATCTGGGCCAAAGAAGTCCGCGATGGATTCCCGTGGGTGACGACGACCACCCAAAGCTCGTCAATCCGCTGCTGAAGATCAATTTCATCTGCGAACTGGTGTCCGCACTGGCGATCTTTCTTCTGGTTCGTGAGTGTCTGCGGCGATCACGGCCAACGCAATCATCGTTGCTGAATCGTTTTGCCACAGCAACATCGCGGTTGGATTTGCGGTCTCGCGGCAGCCAGCGCCGCATGGCTCGAACCGTCGATGATTCTCGACGCGCATGGCTGGCCACAATGGGACGTGTGGATCCTGCCCTTCTATCTGTTCGCCGCGTTCGCAGCCTTGAAAGATCGATGGTTCTGGTGCGGCTGCTTGTTGGCCGTAGGCGCAATGCTCAAAGGACAATTGTTGTTCGTGGCGCCGTTTTTTGTTTTCTGGCCATTGTGGCAAAAGGATGGCTTCCCACGCTGCGTGTGCTCGCGGGCTTTGTGGCGACGATAGCGCTGATAGTTTCACCGTGGCTTCTGCGCACTCCGGCGGCCTGGGCGGCGTTGGCTGCTGTCGCTGTTATCAGCTCGCTTTGTTCGTCCTGCGGTTCAAACTGACCACATCAGAGCCGCGTCGGCTAGCCGGAATTATCGGGTGCGCCGTATTCGTGATTGGCGCGTTCACCGGAGGCAGCTTCGCCTGGTTGCAAGTCGGTTTTATTTACGGCACCGAACATTATCCGTACTTTTTATCAGCTCATGTTACAACCTTCCATCGCTGCTCTCGCAGGTTGGCTGGTCATTGAAGGATCCATTTTTGTCGGCTCATTTTGGATCACTGCATTTGCATATCACGCTGCAATGGACCCTGCGCCTGCTTTACCTTTGTCGCATTGGCGCTGTGCGCGCGCGGATTGGCGCGACATCTCCGCGATCGCGATCCACGGGTGTTGATTGCGATCGCCGCGCCGTGGCTGCTGATGTTCGCACTGCTGGGTCAGATGCATGAGCGTTACCTGATGTGGGGCGCAGTCGTAAGTGCCGTGGCATTGGGAGTCAGCGTCAGATTGAGCATCATTCATTTCATCCTCTCCGCTGCGAGCACCGCCATGATCGTGCACGTGATGCTGACCGATAAAAAGCTCGAGGCAACGCTTCCCACCATTGACGTGCTGAAGCACATTAGACCATACGGCTCAATCGTCGTCCTCGACCTGCGTCGCTGTTTACCTGTGGGAGACGATTTCCACACGCATTCCGGCTTTCCGACATGGAGAGGTCAGATCGGGCGCAACACCTTCCCTCTCGCTCGCACCGGAGCCGGAGGAAGCCTGACTCTCCGCGCGCTGGTCATTTGCGAGGAAGTCAGTCGTTAGCTTAGGCCATTCGGCTTCGCACAAAAACGAAGTATAACGTCAGCACGATTGCTAAAACGCTCAGCCAGTTGATCTCCCGGCTGCGACCGCTAACAGGCGTTGATGATTTGATAGAATGCTGAGTGACGCATGAGAGTCAGGAAGGTCGTTGGATGGCGGAAACAGAACTCCATCGCCAATTAGGATTGTCACAGATGCTTGCTACACTTAGAATCTCTCAAGATGGGAAAGCTTTTGTGGACTGAGAGAAAGACATTGGTCCAACTGCGCGGCATGAAAGTGGCACGGCCTATGACGCAACTCGCCAGCAAGTCGTGCTTTTCGGCGGTCAGGCAAAGCTGGCATCGTTGAACGACACATGGGTCTGGAACGGCGAGTTGTGGACACAATTCGGAAGACATCGGACCACCCGCACGCGCGAAGCCATGCCTTGGCGTTTGATAGTATCCGCGAACGCGTCGTCCTGTTCGGCGGCTACCTGATCCGGCGGCGGTTTTGGCTGATACCTGGGAATGGGACGGGACGGAATGGACACAGATGGCCGATACAGGCCCGAGCGGCCGGTTCGGACACGCCGTGACATTCGACAGCAAGATGAAGCGCGTTGTGCTATTCGGTGGAGGAACCAGAGCGCAGCAATTTGGGGACACCTGGAGTTGGGACGGGACAGAATGGACGCAGGAACAGGACACTGGGACCAGCCGGCCGAATCAACTCACGCGCTGGCGTATGACGTTATTGCGCGACCGCGTCGTTCTTTTCGGCGGTTCAGAACCTAGGTTTCCTGAATGACACGTGGGAATGGGACGGATCGCGATGGAGGCAAGTCGCTGATACGGGACCTGTACGCGCAGCGGCCATGGGATGGTATTTGACGGGATCCATGTGTTGCTCTTTGGCGGAGCAAACCAGAATGCTCTCCTCAGCGATACATGGAGCTGGGATGGCGAAACATTGGACCCAAATTCAGGATATTGGTCCCGGGCCGCGCACGATTCGCGGCGATGGCCTATGACAGCAACCGAAGCCGCACTGTTCTCTTTGGAGGAGCAGGGCCAGAGTGCTCTCCTCGGTGATACATGGGAGCTCTATGAGCATTCCTGAAGCTCATTGAGGATCATACCGGATCGCAGCCTGCAAATCTGCGCGTCATTACTTCTCTATACAAAGTCAATGGGCCCGCACGACCCAAGCCACTCTACATTCGGCTTCGCACCAGAACGAAGTATAACACCAGCACGATCGCGAGCGCGTAAGTCAGCCAACTGATTTCGCGGCTGCGACCGGTGAACGCCTTGATGATGGCGTAACTGATGAATCCAAGCGCAGGGCCATCGGCAATTGAACACGACAGTGGAATGCCGATGATGATCAGGAAAGGGAATCGATTCGGTGTAATCAGACCGCGATGGCAGACTTATTGCCGGGCCAGCCGGCGAAACAATAGCGCACCGAGCACGATGAAAAAGGACATTGGGAAACCAGACCAGCAATTCCGGGTGCGCCTGCGGGTTGCCGCGCAACGTGTCGCCGATGATCACGAAGAGAAAATACGTCGTGGCAACAATCAAACCCATGGCGAACCCAATCGAAGTCTCGCGGCGGTGCGCCGTGACACCCAGCGGCACTCCGATTATTGCGAAGGCCATACACGCAAACGGGAACGAAAACCGTTTGTTTATTTCGGTGCGGCTGGCGCTGCGCTCCCGTTTGTTTTCGCTTTTCAATTGTTCGAGCAATTGCTCGATCGACAACGCGGAACGGCTCGGCCGTTTTTTCTCTTTCTCGTAAAGCTCCTCGAGACTGATCGGCAATGTGCCTTCGACCATATTAATTCCGTCCCGAATCTTTCGCAGGTTGGATGGGTCCTTTCGTCGCGCTCCTGGTAACGCGCCTGATACAGGTGCATGAGAATCCGCTTGTTCGCCAAATCGGCTTCGAGCATTCCGGTCCGCGCGTAAGTCACCTTTACCGGCAGCGAATTCTCGTTCAGCTCAAACACGGTAATGTTCTCGAGCTTGTTGCCCTCCTTTTTGCCAACGTAAATTTTGCGCCCGGGAAATTGATCGATTACCTGGTCGCTTCCGAAGAGCGCCATCGGATTTCGCGTAGCGAGATCGAAAATCGTGCTGCGCAATTTTTCCTGCGCAGCCGGCGCAGCCTGCACGTTGAGCCAGAGACAGATCGCCGTGCAGATCACCGCGATCGCGCCTAGCGGAATGCAAATGCGCGAAATGCTCACGCCATTTGAGCGCAACGCGATCAATTCGTTGTCGGCGGAGAGCCGTCCGAACACGAGCAGGATCGCAGTCAACAATCCCCACGGAATCGTGAAGATCAGTGAGAACGGCAACACGTAGGCGATGAACGTGATCAAGTATTCCATCGGCACATCGTGATTCACCAATAACGGCAGCAGCTTTCGAAAAATATTTCCCACGACGAGAACCAGGCTCAGCACCGCAATCGCGAACAGCACGTTGACCAGCAACTCGCGACTAATAAATCGATCGATCAGCTTCATCTTCTGCGCGCACACGTTAGCATAAATTGGTAGGACGGGCGGTCGCTCTGCGCGCCGTCTGCCGCGCGCGGCACGGGTGACGCGCCCTACCGCGAAGGGCGGCGCAGTCTCCCTACCAAAATCTGGACAATTCGGTAACATCAATACACGGTGAAGACTCGCATGGATGCGATGTCGCTATCATAGGGGAGGACCGGCGGGCAGCACTGCCGCGGCGCTGCTCGCGCGTGCCGGGCGGCGCGTCATCGTGTTCGAGCGCGAGAAATTTCCGCGGTTTCACATTGGCGAATCGCTGCTGCCGTTCAGCATGAAAGCGTTTACCCGCCTGGGGCTGCACGAAAAATTCTTGCGCGCCGGATTCATGAAAAAGCACGGTGGCGAAATCCTTGGCGCGTGCTCGGAACCTGGAACCAAGTTTTACTTTAAGGACGGCTATCGTTCGCAAACCGATCACGCTTATCAGGTCACACGCGGTGATTTCGATAAGCTGCTATTGGACCACGCTGCTGAATGCGGCGCGGAAGTCCACGAAGACACTTCGGTTGATCGAGTCCAGTTCTCAAAGGACGACGTCGAGCTGGCGATCAGATCCAATGGCTCGTCTCATACAATTCGGGCGCGTTACGTCATCGACGCCAGCGGACGCGCCTCGATGCTCGGCAGACAATTCCAAATTAAAAAGACTTACAATCATCTTCAGAAGCTATCCATCTTCGCGCACTACGATGGTGTCTGGCGCGCGGAGGGAATCGACGGCACGCTGACGGTTTTGCTCCGTGCGATCGATCGCTGGTTCTGGTTAATTCCACTCACCGCCGAGCGCACCAGCATTGGAGTGGTTCTCGACAGTGAAACTTTTCGCAAATCGAAACTGAGCGCCGAAGACTTTCTCGAACAAGCGCTGGCGGAACAGCCAATCATCGCAAAGCGGATGATGAGCGCGCGGCGCGTGTCGCAAGTTTATGTTGAAGCGGACTTCTCCTATCGCAGCGCAAGATTGCATGGCGACCGCTGGCTGCTTGCAGGCGATGCCGCCGGTTTCATCGATCCAATTTTTAGCAGCGGCGTTTTCCTGGCTGTGTTCAGCGGCGAGCAATGCGCAGACGTTCTTCACGAAGTTCTTGCTCATCCGCGAAAGACGAAGCGCCTCTTCGCGGGTTATGAGCGCGCAGTTAATCGGGCGATGGATATCTATCTCCGTTTTGTCGACGCGTGGTACACGAAGGAGTTCATCGAAGTATTTTTGGCGCCGCGCAATGTGCTTAGCTTGCGCCAGCAGTGAACGCAGTGCTTGGCGGAAATGTCGGTAACAGCTTCGCCATTCGCTGGCGCATGTGGGTCTTTTATTTTCTTGTTTGGCTGCAACGCCATCATCCGATCGCGCCGAGGCTCACGCTTGTCCCAAAGAAAGAAGAAGCGCCAGCGGGTGCCGAAACAGCTAGTGCAATGTGATGAGTTAAGCGGAGCGGTTATTCGCAAGCGAAAGACTCTGCTTCCGCCTCGCCCCTTGAACACAGGGAGAGGGTAGGGTAGAGGGTTCGGCGCACTGTGAGCAAATCGGAATTGCGAATCCCTCACCTCAATCCTCTCCCCTTTGCAAAGGGGCGAGGCGGATCAGCTAACGCCGAAGCCAGGTAGCCATGCTGGTCCCGCTTATCGCGGAAGTCGGCTACGAATAAGATCTGGTTTTGTTCTTATAATCACTTGTTTTTGCGTAACAAGTTGCACAACTATTTCATCCCATGAATTTTCTCAACCGACCGCTGGATGGGAGACCAAAACCGGCCAGCTCATGTATCGGAGTCCCAAGACGACACTGATTGGTGACGCGCTCGTTCGTTTTTCTAAAACGGGCGACTTTGAATTAACGGTGTCGAAAGGTCCGGGAATAACGTTGTTGTCTCATCCGGCAGGACGCCACGTTTGCCGAAGTCAAAGGAGCATTCGCCCGCCAGGGCTGGTCTGGTCCTGTAGCGCAAGCTCCGGCGCAGCTGCGCGGCTGGCTCGGGTTGCGTGATCAATTTGTTCGCGCGCAGGATCAGAAAACGCTGCGATACGTTAGCGGCAACGAGACATTCTTATTCCGGTTTTGAGTCCAGTTCTCCGCTGAGGACAGCGGACTGCTACAGCGGGCGAAGGCTGTAGTGTGCGCTGTCCTCAGCGCATCTTCAGAAAATCCCACGACAGGTTCGAACGCGATTTTGTGAGTGCGGCGACATGTCGCCGCTTTCCACAGCGCGGACATGTCCGCGCACTCCAAACCGCGCAGTCGCGAGGCGCATCGCAGCATTGGCATGTTCGCGCCGATTCGTGTTGAATGGTGGCTTGCTCATGCGCATCAGCGATTTCATCGCCCGAACGATCACGCAACGCCGCGCGCTGGTTTGGTCCGCCGTGGCGGCGATCACGATCGCGTTGCATTGCGATTCTCGTCACATCGCTGCGACTTGATTCTGAGGTGTTCAACGTTTTGCCCGGCAGGTATTCATCGGTGCAAGGGCTCAAGATCTACGATCGTGATTTCGAGCAAACGCGAGAGCTGACGTTCGCGCTTGTGTGCAATCCAAATGACGTCGACAAACTGGAGGACTTCGCGCCGATATTTGCCGAACGGTTGCGGCAGCAACCCTGGTGCGCGCGCGTGCTCGCGCGGCTCGCCCATGGCCACGCCCGAAGGCATTCGCGATCTCCAATCGATCGCGGTGCCGCTACTTCTCAATCTGGAACCGGCGACTTTCGATCAAGCGATCTCGATCCTGCAACCGGACAAAATTCGCGATCGTCTTCATCGATTGCGGCAACAAATTGAGGCTGGCTCGCCGCGGCCGGAGTTCGAACTTTCCTTCGATCCGTTGGGTCTGATTGCGCCGGCGCTCAAGCCCTTTGCGGAAAGCACGATCATTGAACAGGAACAGCCGCTCACATCGCCGGATCGCACCATGCGAATTTTTCTGGTGGTCACGAACGAAGCGTCCACCAGCGCGTTTGAATGCCAGCGGTTGATGCGGCGGGTGAACGAGTTTCGCGCGACAGCAGGCGAAGGATGGGACTGGCGGTCCGTTGCAAATTCTTGTGACCGGACGCCCGGCCTTTGTGTCGGAAATTTCCCTGAGCATGCGTTATGACGTCGTGGCGACGTTGCTTGGCTCAGTCGTGCTGGTAGGCGCGATCTTCTTTGCAGGTTTTCGCCGATGGCTGCCGCTCGTGGGCACGGCATTTTGCCTTCTCCTCTCTTGTTTGATTGCGCTTACGTTTGGGCAGCTCTTGTTCGGACGGCTCAGCATGGTCAGCGTCGGCTTCTGCGCCATTCTCGTCGGGCTCGGTGTTGATTTCGCAATTCTCACCATCGGACGCTATCACCAGGCGCGCGCCGACGGAGAACCGCATCAGCAAGCCATTGCCACGTCTGTGGCAAAACTTGGACGCGCGGTTTTCTTCGGCGCGCTCACGACGGCGGTGGGTTTTCTCGCGCTGGTGCTGAGTGGCGCGATGAGTTTTTCCCAGCTCGGTGTGCTCATTGCGATTGGGATTTTCGTCGCTGGCCTCTTTATGTGCTCGATTCTGTTTTTGTTTGTTCGCGAGCGACAAACAGCAGTTCGCCACGACTGGCTCTTCGATATTACGAGAAAGTATGTGCGCTGGACCGTGCGCAAACCCGCGCCCATGCTGATTTTTTCGGGTGCGGTTTTGTTGTTGCTGAGCGCGATTGGCTTTTCGCCGATTCCCCCGCTCCACTTTCAAGCCAGCACACGTTCATTGCAGCCAAAGAACATTCGCGCGAATCGCGCTCTTGAGGAAATCATGCACAAGATGCCTGTGCGTTGGGAACCTGTTCTGGCGATTGTTCGCGCGACGAATCAGCAGGAACTGCACGATTATTGGCAAAAATTTCCGCGCATTGGCGGCAACTTCAGGCGGCCGGGAAAATCAAAGGCTTCTCCACGCCAGCGGCGCTGTGCATTTCACCAAATTGGATGCAGGCAAATCGACAGCAGTTGAGCACGATTAATTTTCAAGCGGCGCGCGAAACGCTGGAGCAAACGCTGGATGCCGAAGGATTCAGCCGCGATTCGTTCGCGCCGGCGTTCACGTTGCTTGATGATTTACAGCATGTTGCCGATCCGAGCGCGCCCCTGCCAGACTGGCGGACGCAATTGCCGCAATCATCGAGCTGGTGGTTCTTGGTAGATCGCTATTTCGGGCAGAATCCATTGCTGACAACTGGATTTGTCACGACCAATCAGCCGGTCTCGACCCACGCGCAAAGCGAAGAGCTGGGACGCGATCTGCCAGTGGCGGGTGTGCCGATGATGATTACAGGCTGGAGCTATGCGCTCGCCGATCTCCAGCCATGGTCGCATCATCAACTCCTCATCATCAGCGCGCTCATGGCGATCTTCGACATATCGTTGCTGGCCATTTTGTATCGCGATCTTCGCTTGTGGCTAATCCAGGTTGTAACGCTGGCGTTCGGGATCGGAGCGATGATCGCTTCGATGAAACTGCTGCACATCGATCTCAATCTGCTCAACGTGCTCTCATTTCGTCTCGTGTTAGCCATCGGCGTTGATTACGGAATATATGTTGTGCTGGTCTGGCAAAAACGCGTGACATCGAACATGATGTTGCCGGCGTGTTGAAGCCGGTCTTGCTCGCAGGATTGACGGCGGTGAGCGGTTTCGGTTCGCTCGCCCTTGCGCGCAACCCGGCGCTGACTGGTCTTGGCATCGCGTGCGCCATCGGGATTTTCTGGAGTCTTGTCGCGACAATTTTCTTCACCCTGCCCGCAATGGCGGCGGCTGAACCGAAAAAGGTAACTGGGGCGAGCGCTTTCCGTCCGATGAAACGCCTGCTAAACTGAGGCGAAAATGCGCCTGCGCGGGTTGCTTTGGCTAAACGCGGTTTTTCCCATCCTTCCCGTTGCGCTTTTGGCGAGCGCCGCTGTAGAGGGACGCGTCGAGCTCCCAAAATCGCATTCGGCGCCGGTGCAGGCGAAACGTTATCAGATCGTCACCAAAGGCGGCGTTCTTTCCACGCAGCCGCCTCTGGCGGTGGTTTATCTCGATGGTTCTTTTCCCCAACCAGCTTCGCTGCCGACGAAACAAGTCACGCAAAAGGATTTGACGTTCATTCCGTCGCTTCTCCCGGTGCGGGTCGGAACCAGAGTTGAATTTCCAAATCTTGATGACACTTATCACAACATTTTTTCCTACTCGCCTGCCAAACGTTTTGATCTTGGGCGTTATCGGCCGGATGAGCGACCGATCCCGACGCAAGTTTTCGATAAGCCGGGCCTGGTCATACTTCGGTGCGACATTCACGAACACATGCGCGGATTGATCCTGGTCTTGAATACTCCGTATTTTGTGATGACAGACACAAATGGGCACTTTCGATTAGAGGGACTTCCTGCAGGTCACTACACTCTCAAGGCGTGGATCGACAGCAGAACCACGCGAGAAAAACCTGTCGAGTTGAAGAACGGCGAAACGTTCCACGTTGATTTCCCATGAGTGCCGCGGAGCAACCGAGAGACAAAGGCGCTAGCGCGCTTTCGCACTCGATTGTTTACCGCCATGATGGTCATCGTAGCGACGCTGACCGGTCTCGGTCTTTATCTGGCACAGCGCAAGGTCACGGCCGATGCAGAGCGAAATTTGCAGGCGACTTTTCAGACCGAACTTTCTTCGCTGCACAAACTCGAGGAGCTGCGTCACGCAGCGCTGACGGATCGCTGCAACGCGCTCGCGGCCAAGTCGCGGATTCATGCGGCGATCGAGGACAATGCAATCGATTTATTGTATCCGAGCGCAAAGGACGAGTTGCGCGATCTAATGGAAGGCGAGGAACCGCCCCCGGAGCAAGCGGCGCAATCGCTTCACGCGAGATTTTACCGCTTCCTCGACAGCAACGGCGCGGTCATCAAGCCGCTGAATCCTTACGATGTTGGAGAGCTGGACGCCAAAACGGAAGCGCAACTCGCCTTGGACAAATTGCCGGACACGCAGCAAATCGGTTACATCCAGGAAAATACGCAGAGCGGTGGCGGAGCTGATCGATGAAGTGATCGCCGTGCCGATTTTTTCGACCGACACCGGCGATGTGATTTCCGCGCTCGTGATCGGGTTCAAACCACTCGAGCTGGAAGATAAACACACGGGAATGAAAAGCGGAATCTGGGCGAACGGCCAGCTGCATCTGCCCGCGCTTCCCAAATCCACGCCAGGCGTCCCTGAATGACAAATTAGCAAGCGCGCTCGCCAATTCTGACCAAGGCGAAGACTACTTTCGCGTGGACGTTGATGGTGCGCCACAGCTCTTGTTTTATAAGCGGCTCAACCCGGCTTCGCTCTTCCCGCCTGCTTACGAAATTTGCGTTTATCCACTCAGCTATTCGATGGCACAGCTGCATCGGCTCCGCTGGCAAATTGGCGGCGCTGGCGCGCTGCTTTTGCTTAGGCGGTTTCGTCGCAAGTCATCTGGTCGCGCTCAGGCTGTCGGCGCCAGTTGAGAAAGCTGGCGCTGGATTCGGAAGAGAATCGCGCACAACGAAAACGCGCCGAAGCCGCGCTCGCTTCGACTAGCCGAGGAGCTGGAACGATCCACAAGATATTCGGCCGACGCCTCGCATCAGTTGAAAAGTCCGGTCACGGTTCTTCGCGTCGGCCTTGAAATCGTTGATGGCGCGCGAAGGTTTCAAGCCGGAGATCTACGAGGAATTGTCCGCACTGCTTCATCAAACGCATCGTTTGACTGGCGTGATCGACGATTTGCTTCTGTTGTCGCGCATGGACGCTGGTCATCTTCAAATCGCATCTGACGCCGGTAAATCTCAGCCAGGTCGTTGACGAGTGGCTCGATGATCTTGGCGCGCTTCCCGATTCGCCCGACGTGAAGATCGAGAAGGAATTTCCACGCCGGCCTGTTTGTGGCCGGCGAAAAACGATACACGTCGCTCATCGTGCAAAATCTCCTGGAGAACGCGCGAAAGTACAATCGCCCTGGCGGGCGGATTCGGGTCAGCGCACACGCCAACGGCAGCGACGTTGTGCTGACCGTCGGGAACACCGGCCGCACCATTCCACCGGGCGAAAACATCTTCGAGCGCTTTCCATCACAGCTCAACCCCTCGGCCGCTTCGGGTCACGGGATCGGCTTGAATCTGGCGCGCGAACTGGCGCGGTTGCACGGCGGCGATTTGCGTCTGGTCCGCTCCGAAAACGATTGGACCGAATTTGAAGTGCGCTTTTCAGCTGCGGACGGTGTTAATGCAGTTGCATGAAGTTGCACGCTTTCAGCCTGTGCGTGTTCGCCTGCACAGCGTGCGCGTTCGATGTTGATGATTTTCTCGACCGCCTCGACACCGCGCTCACGATCTCCGCATTTCACGACAATCTGCGCGCACGATTGAGCGGCACGCTCGATTTGGAAATCTATAACTTCGAACAACCCGCGCCCGGTCTCATCGACAGCAACATCGACACGCTTTTCAACCCGCGTTTGACCCTCTTTCTCGACGCGCAAATCGGATCACAGATTTATTTCTTTGCGCAGTCGCGGCTCGATCGCGGTTTTGATCCCGAGCAATCACGGCGCTCAGGTTCGCCTCGACGAATACGCATTGCGCGTTACGCCGTGGGAGGATGGCCGCTTCACGGTGCAAATCGGCAAGTTCGCCACGGTCGTCGGCAATTGGGTCCCGCGGCATCTTGTCGTGGGACAATCCGTTCATCAACGCGCCGTTAGTTTATGAAAATGTCACGGCCATTCAGGACAAATACGCTCCGTTTTCACCACTCGATTTCATCTACGGGCCCTACTACTACGGAAAGTACGCGTTTAATCCGGTAATCTGGGGACCCAGTTACGCGAGTGGCATTTCTGTCTCCGGCCGACTGGGCAGATTTGATTACGCTGTTGAAATGAAGAATGCGTCGCTCTCGTCGCGCCCGGAATCGTGGAACGTCACCGAGAATGGTTTCGAGCATCCGACTTTCAGTGGACGCGTCTGGCTTCCGGCCTAACGAGGCGTGGAATTTTGGTTTGTCAGCGAGCGAAGGCCCATACTTTCGGCGCTGAGGCCGAACCGACGCTGCCGCCCGGGCGCGACATCGGCGATTATCGCGAATTTGTTCTCGGGCAGGATGTCAGCTTCGCCTGGCGTCATCTGCAACTTTGGGCCGAGTTTTACGAAGCCCGCTTCGAAGTGCCGCGAGTGGGAAACGCAGACACATTCGCTTATTACTATATCGAAGCGAAATACAAATTTACCCCGCAGCTATTCGGCGCGATTCGCTGGAATCAGCAACTCTTCGGCAACGATCAGTGATGGCTACGGCCATAACGTTCGCTGGAGTCCAGACCTCGGCAGGATCGACATCGCTGCGGCATATCGTTTCACACCACACACGCAGTTAAAATTGCAGTATGGTTTTCAGCATGAAACCACCGGCCTCGGCGATGACAATCATTTGTTCGCTGCACAGTTTACCATCCGTTTCTAATCCATGCGCGTCCTGATCGTCGAAGATGAAGTCGCTGTGGCGCGGCAAATTGCTTCGGCGCTGACTGAGGCCGGTCACGATCCGAAAACAGTTCACGATGGCGAAGCCGCCTTTGGACGAAGTCGCAGAAAGACGCCTTTCGATCTCATCGTGCTCGATATCCGCCTTCCTCGGAATCGACGGCTTCAAGTGTTGCAACGCCTGCGCACGCAACACCTCGCAAGCCGTGTATTGACTGCTCACCGCGCGCGGCGCCGTGGACGATCGAGTGACCGGGTTGCAGCTCGGCGCTGACGATTATCTGCCGAAGCCGTTTGCCATGCAGGAACTGGTGGCACGCGTGCACGCGCTCGGACGCCGTTATCCCGGAGGAACCGGTCGCTGTCTTTGCGCGTCGGGCGATCTCACGCTTCGACCTGGCAACTCACGATGTCCACCGTCGGCGCGAGAACGCATCGAGCTTTCGCCCGCGGGAGCTGATGTTGCTGAAGGTGCTGCATGCGGGAGCCTGGGCCGTGTCTTCACGCGCACCGAGTTGTGCGAACGCGTTTGGGAACACGCGCACGAGTACGATACGAAGCTGGTCGAAGTTTTCATCGGCCGGTTGCGAAAAAGATCGGTGATCCTCCGCTGATTCACACCGTCCGGCACGTTGGCTATACGATCGCATTCCCGCGAGCGCCGTTAAACATTCCGCCGCGGTCTGCGACTCAATCACCTGACACCACGCTCGGGAAAGTAACAACGGCGTTACCTTTCCAGTGCGCTGCCCGGCGTGAATCGGTGCGATTCTCTTCTAAATAAAAACAATCATCAACACCTATGAAAACGACTTATGCTTACACAAAAATCGGTCTGCTCCTGTTAGCAGCAGCAATGTTCACGGCCGCGTCTGCGCGCGCGGACACCTACTCGTGGACAAACTTTCAATCCGACATCGCCGGTGTTGCGCAGCACGTCGATCCAAACCTTGTCAATCCGTGGGGCATGTCAGTCTCGCTCGGGCGGCACGATTTGGGTCAGCGACAATGGCACCGGTGTTTCCACTCTCTACGGTCAGGATGGCACAGCCGATTCGCTGGTCGTGACGATTCCGACGGCCGCGCGGAACAGAGACGGAGGCAATCCCACTGGACAAGTCCGCAACAGCACCGCCGTTCTTCCAAGTGACAAAAAATGGAAACTCGGCACCCGCTTTTTTCATTTTTGTCAGTGAAGACGGTTCCATCTCAGGTTGGAACCCGACGCTGGATGGGACGCACGCTATCATCGCCGTGGATAACGGCACAAACCGCGGCGTCAACCGCGCCATTTACAAAGGCGCAACGCTCGGCGTCGCCGACGGTCACAATTTCCTGTATGCGACAGATTTCCATACGGGCAAGGTCCACACCTTCGATGAAAATTTTCATCAGGTGAATCCCAACGGCTTCGTTGACCCGAACCTTCCGGCTGGTTATGCGCCGTTCGGCATCCGCAATTTCAATGGCGAAATTTTTGTGACCTATGCCAAGCAGGATCACAAAAGGGAGGATGATGTTCATGGTCCCGGCTGTGGCTTCGTCAATGTGTTCGATACCAGCGGCAACTTCCTCAGGCGTCTGATCTCAAACGGAAACCTCAATGCTCCCGTGGGGACTTGCTCTCGTGGAAGGCAACGAACTCTGGGTCGGCAATTTCGGTGACGGCCTCATCAACAATTACGATCCGGTCAGCGGCAATTTCATCGAGACGCTCATGCGTGCCGATGGAACGCCGCTCCAATTTGATGGCTTGTGGGATCTTCTGCCGCAGGACGGCGGAGTCTTTTTCACCGGCTGGAATCGCAGACGAAGCGCACGGTCTCTTTGGCATCATCACTGAGGATCCTTAGAGGCACCGCGAAATTGGGGAGCGCACACGTCTCTGTCCGCCGCTCAGGCGGAGTTGTCCCGGCAAGCGGGTGCGCTCACCATTCACCAATCTTTGCATGCTTTGAGAACTTGATCTGACGGCATAACATCATGGCATGCGCGCATTCGTGTTTGCCGGGCTTGCGTCGATAGTGCTCACATCTATCGCGAGAACGGCCCCGCTTTCAGAGGCTGACCTCAAGAACCTCCTCGCAGGCGTTCGACAGAACCGGAGCACGCAGGCCGATTTTCAGGAACAAAGAGTGATTCGGCTGATGAAGAAGCCGATTCTGAGCTCCGGCACGATTTGGTTCCAGCCGCCGAATAAATTCCGGCGCGAAGTCAAAGGCAATTCGCCCAGCGTCACGGTCAGCGATGGCCGTCAGCTTTGGATTTATTATTCAAACTTCTAAATCGGCTGAGCGTTATCCACTGGGCAAAGCGATCGCCGCTCGATTCCACCGTGACCGCCATCAATTCCGCATTAAATCTGGAGAATATCGAAAACACGTTCCAAATCACTGCGACAAAGAGCGACAAAGGATATGAGCTGGACGCTGTATGCCGCGAACGGCTTCTGATGAAGCGAGTGTTTCAAAAGCTTGATTTGCGATATCAACGAAAACTTGCGTGTCGAACGCACCGATATGCTGCTGCCGAACGGCGATCGAATCGTGACGACGTATTCGAACCAAACGCGCGCGCCGGTTCCTGCGTCGACGTTTCGACTTTAAGCCACCATCGGGACAGAAGTCACCACGCCGCTCGGACAGTAATGGCCGCCTAAGTGTGTTAAGTCGTTGAAGCTTAAAGCCACCGAGCCTGTGTCTCTTTCGCCTCCTCTTGACAAGGGGAGAGGACTAAGGTGAGGGTTCGATTTCCTGGACAGGCACACTCATCTCCGTGAACAACCCTCACCCTCCCCCTCCCTGGTGGAGGGAGAGGCGTCCCTAGCGCGCGGCACGTTCGATCTAACTTCCGGCGCGCCCGTCTTTTCTCGACGGCATTGCAACCGAACTTTCAGTAAAAACGGCTATCATGCTACGCGTTTCCCTCGCGGTCTTCGTTGCAATGCTCGACGCTATCCCGTCGGCGTATTGCGCGGAACCGTCACCGGCACCGAATCATGTTGTTTCCTCGCATCCCCGGCAGCCGGTTCAATCGACGGCAATCGCAAAGATTGGCTATAGCAAACGCCGGCACATTCTCGAAATCGAATTCGTAAATGGCGCTGTTTATCGTTATCTCGACGTGTCGCCTGCGATTTATCGCGGCCTATCGTCGGCCGGGTCAAAGGCACAATTTTACGACTTCAACGTCAAGGGCCATTATCGATCCATTCCGATTCGACCGCTGCAAAAGCAACAAGTTCCCGCGAAAAATCACTCGGATTAACTCGCATCATTCGTGAGGGAAGTTCTTTATTTGTGTTTATTCGCCTGCCTCGCCATAGCTTCGTCGCGAAGGGCGGGGGTTCATTCGTGGTTAAGAACAACTGGCGTTTCATAATTCGCTGAAGCGAGACAAAGATTCCGCCTCACTCCAACAGAAAAGCGAGTAGCCGTTTTCATTCTTGCAGCCGTCGTGCTTGGCCTAGCCACGAAATGCCATCGCGACACGCATTTCTCCCTACCCCGGCGACAGGGAAAATAGAACAAGCAAGCTCCGTAAGGACGACAAAGGCCAAAGGCGTCTCCCCAAAGCCGACTAGACAGTTAAGTGATCCGTAGATTCACTAATCAGCGTTCCACGCTGCAACGTGACATTATGCTTCACTGATTATCATTCATTGATCATATTCTCTTCTCCGTTAGGCCTTAAATTCAACGGCTGATCTCCCGCCCCTCCAATTGGAAACGATGTTTGCGCAGCCGCATTATTCCTGCAGATGATTTCGAGCGTGACGGACCATGTTGACGCGTTCGTAAAGCAGATTTGCGAAGTGATTGTAGGCAAGAACCAGGCGGTAAAGCTCGCCGTCGCCTGTCTGCTCGCGCGCGGTCACCTTTTGATCGAAGACATCCCGGGCGTTGGCAAGACCACGCTCTCCCAGGCATTGGCGCGCTCGCTCGCGCCTCGCCTTTCAGCGCATCCAATTTACCAGCGATCTGTTGCCGGCCGACATTCTCGGCAATTCCATCTTCGACCGCGAGCGAGCAACGGTTCGTGTTTCATCGCGGTCCGCTTTTTCGCAGGTGGTGCTGATCGACGAGGTCAATCGCGCGACGCCAAAACGCAAAGCGCGCTGCTTGGAAGCGATGGAGGAACACCACATCTCGATCGACGGCGTGACCTACGAGTTGCCCGAGCCGTTCTTTGTAATCGCGACACAGAATCCGCAACATGCCGTCGGCACCTTTCCGTTGCCTGAATCTCAGCTCGACCGGTTTCTGATGCGGATCGAGCTGGGCGTGCCGGACCGCGCCAGCGAGCGCGCCATGCTTCTGGGGATGGATCGCCGCGACATGCTGAAGGAATTGAAGCCGGTAATGAGCCCGCGAACGTTGATCGAGATTCAGGATAACGTGCGAAAGGTGCACGCTTCGCCGGCGCTGCTCGATTACCTTGCAGGATCTGCTCGATGCCTCGCGGCAACGTCACACCACCGGTTTGTCGCCGCGCGCAGGTCTGGCGCTGCTGCACGCGTCCCAGGCGTGGGCGCTGATGCACGGACGCGACATGGTTCTTCCCGAAGATATTCAAGCTGATGGGGATCGCAGTCATGGGGCATCGGCTCGGGACACGATATCGAGCAACCCGGACAAAGCGGACGCACGCTCGCTGATAATCTGCTGCACAGCGTGCCGGTCCCGTGAAAGCAGGAAAACTTCCGCTGCTTTATCCGACCGCGAGCTTTGCCGGGCTGCTGTTTGTGCTGGGCGCGATGTGGTACGCGGCATCGAGTCAAAATAGCGCGGCCGTTTATCTGCTGCTTGTTTGCGCTAACGGCGGTATTTCTGGTTTCAATTCCGCATACGCTGATCAATCTCGCAGGCGTAACGGTAACGCTCGGAATCTGCGAAGCCGGCGTTTGCAGGCCAGGAGGTTTCTCTGCCGGTCGAGATCATGAACGTGTTCGCGTGCAACGCGTCACGGAATCGAGCTGGCTTTGTCGGGCTCGAACAGCAGCGCGCAAACGCATCGATTACATTCCAGCCGACAAGGCAGCTCGTGTAACGCTTCGGTTCCCAGCGCGGCAGCGCGGCGAACATAGATGTAGAAACATTATCGCCTAACGAGTGCTTATCCGCTCGGTTTCGTTCGCGTTCTTGAAGAAATTTGCGCTCCTCGCAAACCTACCTGGTTTATCCAAAGCCGTCGGGCGATGCCCGGCTTCCGTCAAGTGCATCGTGCGCGTCACGCACAGCCGGCCACAAACGGAGCTTGGAGAAGGCGATGATTTTGCAGGAGTGCGCGCCTACGTGCCGGGCGAATCTCAACGTCACATCGATTGGAGAGCGGTGGCGCGCGGACAGCCGCTGATGACAAAACAATTTGCAGCCGAAGCGGAAGGCGTCCGTGCATCTCGATTTTTCTGCTCTCCGCTTCCGCTGATGTGGAAGAAAGACTGTCGCAGCTTGCGCTTTGGGTGATTGAAGCAGAACGCGCGCGGCGTCCTTATGGTCTCCGTCTTCCGGGCACCGAAATTCGCGCCGCGCTGTTGGGCAAGCGCATTTTCATCGAGTGCCTGCGCGCGCTCAGTTTGTTCCGGACGAGGCAGGAGCATGAGTAAAGCAGGAGCAGCAGAGCAAGAGGGACAGAAGCTATTCCGCGGCGACCGCTGCTTTGGCTGGCGGCCGCATTGCTGCTTCACACTGCCTCCCATGTTTGGCTCTCTCGCGAGCTGGGTTCCGTGGCTTTTTCTGTTCGCGCTCGCAATGAAATTCTGGATGGAGCCAAGAGGTTACCGGCTTCGCTTTGCAACTTTGAAGCTGATTGCTCGCGGCCGTGGCGCTCGGTCGCGATCTTCGTCAGCTACGGATCCCTGAAAGGCGTTGAGCCGGGCGTATCTCTTCTTGTTGTTCTCGTCGTCTCTCAAGATTCTGGAAGCGCACACGGCGCGCGAGTTTCAAGTGATGGTGCTGATGGGATGGGTGCTTTGTCTTTGCGGCTTTTTTCTTTCGCAGGACTTTGCGATCGCGCTTTGTCTCTGCTGACCGCATTCGCGTTGCTGCTCGTGGCGTTGATCCAGTTTCATCGCGGATCGTCACCCGGCGCGTTCTGGCCTCCGCTGGCGACGACATGCAAAATTCTGCTTCAGGCGGCGCCACTCGTCGTTCTGTTGTTTCTTTTGTTTCCCCGAATCAATACCGGCTTACGTTTCTGATTTTCGCGCCATCCGTTCGGCGAGCACCGGCTTTTCCGATCGGCTCTCTCCGGGCAGCATCGCAGCGCTTGCAAATTCTTCGGACATTGCTTTTCGCGCGGAGTTTCCCGGCCGCACGACGACGCCGCCTGGTCCCGATGTATTGGCGCGGGGCAGTCATGTGGCATTGCGATGGCCTGGAATGGCGAGCGCCGTACGTCGCCGGTATCAATCTTCCGATTCCGCCGACCGGCAATATCCCGGAGCGAAATGCGATTCGCCAGCGGATTACGCTCGCACCGCATGGCGCACGCTGGATGTTTGCGCTCGATCGGCCCTTTGAAGTCCCATCCGGTGCGATGCTTGCGCGTGGCGATTACCTCTGGAGCGTTCAGACGATTCGAAAGGCGCGCCGATATGAAGTGCGTTTCATCTACCGGCGCCGCTGGAAAGGAACTTGACGCCCGGCGAACGGCGGGAAGCGCTCGAGGTTCCGCCATCGATTAGTCCGGCTGTGCGCGAGCTGGCAGCAATCCTGGACGACGCAGAATTCCAATCCGCGCGACCGTAGTGAACTAGCGCGCTCCAGTTTTTCAGACGCAAGGATTTCGCTATTCGTTGTCGCCAGGCGAATACAGAAAGAACGACCTGGAACAATTTCTCTTTCATCGTCGGATCGGTTTTTGCGAACACTACGCTGCCAGTTTCGCTACCCTGATGCGACTGGCTGGAATTCCTGCGCGGGTGGTGGTCGGCTATCTGGGCGGCGAGATACAATGACTTGGGCGGATTCTTTCTCGTGCGCCAGGTCAGACACTCACGCCTGGTGCGAAGTCTGGATTCCAGAGACATGGATGGACGCGAATCGATCCGACTAGCGCGGTTGCGCCCGGACAGTAGCGAGTCGTCGATCTCAGCTCGTTTCTGGCACGAGCCACGTCGCTTCCGGGGAAATGGTCACTGGTCGGAGCGCGTTCGTCGACGCAGTTGGTGCGGTTGCCGCTCAGTCAACCAGATTCGGTTCGTCTGGGAAGCGCTTAACCTATCAAGTGGGACACTCGCGTCACTTGGCTTCGACGCCGACGTCCAGGACGTGTTGCTGACGTCGCTGGGACGTAACCAATAGCGGACCTCTCCCGCTCGTCATGCAGGTGCTGATTGTCTATCGCGTGCCGCTGCTAATCATTTACGCTGGCTGGATGCAACTACGGACGCGCCCTCGCGCCGGATCGGATTCAGGCGTTGTATGAACGCTTTTGTCGAAGCTTACCCGCATCGGGGTGCAACGCGATCCATGGAGGGCCCATCGGATTTCGCAAAACGGGCGGCTCCAATCATTCTGCCTAACGAGTCCGAGCGTGTTCGCCAGATCACCGAAACGTACATCGCTTTGCGTTATGCGCCCGGACCTGCCGCGATTAGCCTCGACAAATTCGCAAAGGAAATGAATGCGTTTACCGCCCACAGGTAACGACGGCGCGCTGCGGTCACCGCGGCGACACATCGGAGAGCGAGTCCCTACCCTTTTGATTGTCTCCAGCACCTTCATCGCCGCGTGATGATGGCCGCTCGGTTCTGCCGCGCCGCACGGGTCATCCGCAGCAGCGCGTGCCTAATCAACAAACCACTGCGCGCGTAAAGACGGCACTATCCAAAGATACTTTGCGGGAGCGGGTGCGAGCGCGCTTTCGTGCTGCCAGTGAATATTACACGATCCACCAACGGTTGCCGTCATGGAACAGCTGAATGCTGTTGATCCCGCGCATGAACGGCTCGGGGTCGTCGTCGATTGTGGCGCGATTCGTATGTGCTCCAGACGTGCGCGATCTGGCCAAATTGTTCGGTCCGCCGTGCGATTTCTTTTTCGTAGAATCCCTGCTCGGCAAGATGCGGTTCCACGCGCGCGATGAAACCATCGACGTCAAGCATTTGCGGCGCGAGACTCGTCATCGTTCGCGCTCCGGCTTCGCGGTCAGGAATCAAACGCGCGCCGGGATAATACAATGACCGCTCCCGGTCCCAATCCCGTTTCTCGCCGGCGGGTCCGGAGATCGACATCGTAAGCACGCTGTGATAATCGCGTCGATCGACGCGAACATCGGCGGGATTGGCTTCTGACTTCGACATTGGACGCTGGGCTGCCTGCTCGCGATTTATCGGAGTTGCAATCGCGTTGTTGGCGTTTTCTGAATCGTCTCAAGGATTTTCATCGCCGCGTTATGGCCGGGAATACCGCTGACGGCGCCGCCGCGTAACGCGCTCGATCCGCAGAGAAACACATTCTCGTAATTCAGTCTCGACGCCCCACGTGCCGACCTGCTCTTTGCGTCTCGGCAAATGGAAACGTCGGCGCGTTCTGGAAAATGTTCCCGTGATACATCCCCAGCGCATCCTCGATATCGACCGGGCTTTTGCTTTCGATGCAGAGGCTGCCATCACGCGCCACGGCCAGACAATCTTCAATCGGTTCTTCCAGCCACTGGTTCATGCTCTCGAGAAATTTTTCTCCGCTGCGCTGTCGCATCGTTCTCGTTGTCTCGCGCGAACAAGCTCCACGGCGCATCGAGTCCGAACAACGTCATCGTGTGGAAACCTTGCTCACGCAGGTCCGGCGCGAGAATGCTGTCGTCGGTCAGGGTGTGGCAATAGACCTCGCACGGCGTTTTCTCCGGCAACCGGCCTTCAGACGCCTGGTCGTAACTGGCATTCATTTGCTCGTAGCCTTCGTCGCTGTGAAAGGTCCCGCAAAACGCCTCCGTCGCCGGATATTTTTCGCCTTCAGTTTCGGCAATCGGCGCAGAAGCATGTTGATCTTGAACACGGAGCCTTCGTCGGTGCGATCCGGCTGAAATAATCGGCCTGTAAATCTTTGCCAGCACGTTGCGGCCAAAGTTCACCAGTAAGAAATCGCGCCTCGACCGTCTCGCGTTTTCCATCGACTGCGAAATTCGACGCTGCGCGTTTTGCCGGTCACGTTCAACGTGCGTGCAGATCGACATTCGTTAGCATTTCGGCGCCTGCTTTGCGCGCTGCCTGTTCCAGCTCGCGACGACACCGCGCCCATCCCGCCGACCGGCACCTTCCATTCGCCTGTCTTGTTGCCGATGAGGTGATAAAGAAAACAGCGGTTCTGCACGAGCGACGGATCGTGCGGATGCGTGAAGACGCCAATCTTCGCATCGGTGAAGACAAGGCCGCGCACCAGATCGTTTCGCAGATAACGCTCGATCGCGCTGCCGAGCGGTTCCTCAGCCAAACTGCGCCACGCTTCGCGCGAAACATCATCGGCATCAAACCGACGCGCCGATTTCCTCTTTCGCAACGAGCGGCTCCAGCATCGAGTCCCAAACCTGTTCGGCAAAAACGCGCGACAGATTGTAAAACTTTTCATCTGCTCGAACTCGGTGTCGTTTCCAGTCAGCTCGACACATCGATTGGCGGCTCACCTCTTCATCGAGCGTTGCTCAAAAGCAGTGCCGCCATGCTGGCCATGATTCACGTACGGCGTGAACGACGCGATCGCGCGTCTGCGCAGTTCAAGATTCAGTCCGAGATCGCGAATGATCTTCTCCGGAAACAAACTGACCAGATATGACATACCGCGACAGTCGCGCGTCGTAATCAGGAAACACCTTCTGCGAAGTGGTCGCTCCGCCGATGTAATCATTTTCTCCAGCAACAGCACGCTCAGCCCGGCGCGCCCAAGATAACTCGCGGCCACGAGCCCGTTGTGACCGGCACCCAAGATCACTACGTCGTACGGCTGCATTCTTACATCGTGGTCGACGCTCATGATCGTAATCGAAATCGGACCAGAATCAGCAAACGCTCAGACTCGAACGTCACCTTTCCGCGGAAGCTACATCAGGATTAAACTTCATAGCTTACCGATCTGACGACGCTGTCAGCTTTTCGAGCCGATGTTGAGAACGACGCGGAAGCGCGCCTTGCCGCTCATCATGCGTTCGTAAGCCTCGGCAGCTCGTTCCAGCGGAAAAACTTCGTTCATCGAGTGCACGCCGTTCAGCGTGCTGAAGTTCAGCGTGTCTTGCGAATCGATCGACGTCCCGGATGCCAGCCTTTGACCGACCGGCAGCCACTAATGAGCAGAATCGGATCAACGGAAAGCGGCGCCAGCTGCGCCGATCACCATGAGCACACCGTTCGGCGCAAGCCCGCCGAGCACCGCTGTCATCGCATCGGCATTCGTTACCGTCGCGATCACAACTTTCGCGCCGCCGAGCTTGTTCAGTTCCGCCGCCGGATCGGATGCCTGGCTGTCGATGTAATGGTGCGCGCCGAGTTGTTTGGCGAATGCTTCCTTGTCTTTTCCGCGCGCGATCGCCACGGTTTTGAATCCCATCTTCGCTGCGAACTGCACGCCGAGATGACCGAGCCCGCCAATCCCGAGCACCGCGACAACATCGCCGCCTCGCGCGCCGCTGTTTCGCAGCGCGTTGAAAGTCGTCACGCCCGCGCACATCAGTGGCGCGCCATCGACGGCAGAGAGTTCGTCAGGCACACGCGCCACCGCCTCCGCCAGGCGCAACCATGTATTCGGCGTAACCGCCGTCGAAGGAGATGCCGGTCGTCAACAGCGCGACTTCGCATGCAAAGAACTCGCCGCGCCGGCAATGGTCGCAATAGCCGCAATTCCCGCCATGCCAGCCAACACCGACGCGCTGGCCACGTTTCCATGGCTTCACTCGTTCGCCGACAGCATCGACAACTCCAATGACTTCGTGTCCCGGCACACGCGGATATTGAATACCGGGCCAGAGTCCTTCCTTGATCAACGAATCGCTGTGACAAACGCCGCACGCCTCGACCTTGATCTCGCACCCATCCCGGTTGCGGCTCGGGAATATCTCGTTCAACCAATTCTAACGGTCCGCCAGCACGCGGAACCTGAACAACACGCATTTTAGCCATATCCGCAGATTACACCGACACCAGTCGATCGAGCAAAATCGAATCCACTTATACAGATTTCTCCGTGAAGATTTTGGATCTCAACCACGAGCGGCCGCCAAGTTAGCTTGGAAAAATATTGACGAGTTCATCGAGATGCCTGTCTCGATGGCGCACATGAAAACGAAAGCTCTTGGATTAACGTCTGGCGTTTTGCTTTTGGGCAGGGCGCTGTGTTTCGCCGCCGATCCACAGATGGGCACTTGGAAGCTGAACGAAGCCAAATCAAAGTTCACACCGGGGACAACAAAGAACACCATGGTTGTTTACGAAGCAGCCGGTGATCAAGTGAAAGTGACGTCGAATGGCGTAGATGCCAAGGGCAAGCCCACTCACACCCAATGGACGGGCAGGTTTGACGGGAAAAATTATCCTGTCACTGGCGATCCGAACTCAGACGCGAGGTCATCGCAAAAAAATCGACGACCGCACACTGGGGTTGACCATTTGGTATCACGGAAAGAGTCGCTGGCACGGGTCGAATTGTGGTTTCTGCTGATGGCAAAAGCCGCACCGTCACCTCGAGCGGGACCACCGCAAAGGGCAAGAGCTTCAAGAACACCGCGGTTTACGATAAGCAGTAAGTACGAGCGAAGGACTTGCGGGGCCTGTAGCGTCTCAGGCGAGGAAGCCAAAGCGACTGCCGGGACGCCCGCACGTGGCGGGCAGGCTGTGCGCACTCGAAAGTCCGCCATTCCGGACGGACCCGTCCCGTGGCGAGCTTCCGCAGTGCCGAATAGCGTCCTCCGCGATTCCGCGCCTGCACCGCCGCGGTGGAAGTGCGGTCTCGCGAAAACCGTCAGGTTGGAGTGCGATGCGTCCCCGCATCGCTTTGATCAATGCCGACGTAAGCCTGAGACGCGAGCTTGTCAGCCAAGCCGGCTTTCGCTTGCGCGACGTAACGCTTTAATCTCTGTCGATGTCAGCGCCATTAACGGTGCCAACCAGACTGCCCCCGCGATTGTAGACGTTAACCTGCGGGATTGAGTGGACGTTGTATTGCCGCGCCACTGGCATTTTCCAATTGACGATGTCGATCTTGCGCAGCGCAATCTCCGGATCGCGTCCTTGCCAGTCTGCTCCAGGCTTGGTGCCAGCTGTCTGCACGGGCCGCACCAGTCCGCATAAAAATCGACAACGGTCACGTTGCCGAGAGCGAGATGCTTGTTGATGTCCACCTGCGCGCCGTGAGAAATGACTTCGATTGGCTCGCCACGACGGGCAGCGGCCATGATCGCCTGCTTGCCGGCACCGTTGTGCAGAATACGCGGCCGCGATCGCGCGCATTGTAATGAAATCGTTCCTGAACGTCTTTCGGCAGCTCGACGAAATAAATCTTCGAGATTCCCGAATTCGTTCTGAGCACGATCGCCGTCAGGCTCCATCCGGCTCACTGTGACGTTCTTGTATTCCTTCCCGTCGACCAGTTTGAAATCGTCGGCGAGAGCGACTGACGCGAGACACAGAATTAACGAGGCGACAACCTTCATCTTGCAATTGGCCGAAGTCTTGAACGATCGCGTTACGCGATACAAGAGCTTTTCTCGGCGCCCCTCAAGAAGAACGGCTTGATTAAACACTCCGCCGGTTGGCAGAAATATGATGATTGTTGTCATTGCTGCCACGAACCTGTCATCCAAGAAAATCGGATCATGAATGCGCATACGATGAATAGAATGGAACTCGTTTACCGAGTAGCTCAATTTGGTTTCCTGCTTGCACTGGGCGTGCTAGCGCTCAGTGCATTGTTCACAACCGGAGCTCCGGTTAAAGATGACCACTCGAATCGGAACGAAGTCACGACCGACACAACACGTTAGTTGCTGGTGCGAAGCGGGCAGCTTCCACAGCACGGCTGTAAGTCCAATTACGATAATTCTGGAAACCTTCTGATCGCCCCAGATACTAGCGATCATTCGTCCACCCCAGCTGATCGAAAAGTTTTCGCGCTGGCTTGCAGTCTCGGCTAAGCAAGCCAGCCGGCGTAGCCGCTTAAAAGCTCCGGGAATCTATCTCTGCCGTATTAACTCGAAGCCGTCACGGGTTTGAGGCCAGGAAAGCGATGCGTTTCACGAAAATATATTCTTGTAATAACCGTTTAATGCGTAGACGACCCGCGCGTATGTTTCCAATCCAAGACCATTTGGCCTGTTATTCTCCAAAGGTCAGAGCGTATCCCATTCTCCTGGCTGTCAAATGCCATCTGGGTAAAGGTAGGTGGCCTTAGCGACATCATAACCCCAAAACGCGGGTTCGAACGTTTTCGCATCCTGGAAAAGTTTTCGTAATCGTCCCAGCTCCATCCCTGGCCTCGCGCGACCGTCATACGCTTTTTACGCCACCACACCGGGCACTTTGGTTCGAAGTCGGCCGATTTATCGAGGAGCTCTTTCGCTTTTGCCAGCCGTTCGCTGAACAAACGCCAGCGCTCTTTTGTCACTGTATTAGCGAAACCGCTTCCGCGAGCGCGCCACGCGTATTCGGTAAGGGGTCTTTGCGTGAGGCTTCGTGTGCTGTGATTGAACGCGGCGGCGGTATCCCCAATTTTCGTGAATATGCGCGTGGAGCTGCACATGCCTTCCGGCTCGTCGATGTAGCCGAGTGATTCGTAAAATTGAACTATTTTCCAGGAGCCATTACCAAAGCGTCCACGCTCGCTACGTAATTGGCTAGCCAGGCCCTCGAGGTTCATCCGAACTTGCTGGCGTTAAAGCCGTCGCGTCTTCAAACTGAGAATTGCCAGATTTCCTCCGTAATTTTGTCCTTGGTTTCTTGAACCGGCGGAAGACTTGATAATTGCGTCTGCTGGTTTTGAAACGCCGCCTTACTGGCAGCTTTTTCGGCAGGGTATGCAGCGGCACGCGCGGCATTGTAATGAAAACGTTCTTGAACTTCTTTTGGTAGCTCGACGAAATAAATCGGATTCCCGATTTGGTTCTTAGCACGATGCCGTCAGGCTCAACCCCGCAGTGACTGTGACGTTTCGCGTATTCTTTCCCGTTAACCAGTTTGAAATCGTCAGCGAGGCGACTGTCGTGAAGACACAGAATCAACAAGGCGACAACCTTCATCTTGCAATTACGCCGAGAGTCTTTGAGGGATCGCGTTATGCAATACAAGAGTTTTTCTCGGCTGCCACTCAATGAAGAACGGCTTGATTAAGACCTCGCCGATTGGCAGAAATATGATGATTGTTGTCATTGCTGCCACGAACCTGTTATCCGAAAATCGGATCATGAATGCACATACGATGAATAGAATAGAGTTCGTTTACCGGGTAGCTCGATTTGGTTTCCTGCTTGCACTGGGTGTGCTGGCGCTCAGTGCATTGTTCGCAACCGCAGCTCCGGTCAAAACCGATGACCGTTCGAATCCGAACGCAGTCGCGACCGACACAACTTCGCTAAAACCGCCGGACAAGGGCCAGATTCCGGTCGCCTTTCTAATTTCCGACGGCGCGGTCGTAATCGATTTTTGCGGGCCGTGGGAAGTTTTCCAGGACGTCATGATCCCGGGTAGCGAAGAAATGCCGTTCCGTCTGTACACCGTGGCCGAAACGAAGAAACCGATCCGCACCAGCGGCGGAATGCAGATCGTTCCCGATTACACGATTCAAAACGCCCCACCGCCGAAGGTGATTGTCATTCCCGCGCAAAGTGCACCGAGCCCGGCGGTGTTGGAATGGATCAGAAAATCTTCGAAAACCACCGACGTCACCATGTCGGTTTGCACAGGCGCATTTGTTCTGGCGAAAAACCGGACTGCTGAACGGCAAATCCGCGACCACCTATCACGGCGCATTTGGACGTTTCGCCATGCAATTTCCGGACGTTCAGCTCAAGCGCGGCGCGCGCTTTGTCGAGAACGGAAATCTCGCAACCGCCGGCGGTCTTTCTTCCGGAATCGATCTCGCGCTCCGCGTGGTCGAACGCTATTACGGTCGCGAGGTTGCCCGGAAGACCGCTTACAACATGGAATATCAGGGAGAAGGCTGGATGAATCCCGATTCAAACCAGACCTACGCCACATCACCTGTCTCAACTCCCGAGCACCCGCTTTGCACGGTGTGCGGAATGGATGTTGATCCAAAGGTTGCGCCGAAATCTGTCTTTAAGGGCGCGACTTATTATTTCTGCTCGGAAGACGACAAGAAAACTTTCGACGCGGCGCCGGATAAATTTATCACCGCCGTCGCGCCTCGAGTCGGCAGTATCCGGCTCCTCCAATTGAAATCGAAACAGCGCACTTAAGAACAACAAACCGTCATTCGAACCGAGGACGCGGCGGATCGTGTTCGTGGCGGGACCCGGCGTCGAGATTCTCGATCTGGTCGGACCGCTTCAAGTCTTCGCCCGCGCATCGGAAATGCACACGCGGGAGAATCCCGGATCGCCTCCGATTTATTCGGTCGAAGTCGTGACCATTTCTTCGAGTCGATCGCTGATTGCCAACTGCGGTCTGCGCATCACCGCGGATAGGACCTTTCGCGAAGTGCGCGGAAAGATCGATACGCTGCTCGTTGCCGGCGGCGACGCGATCGAGCAGAACGAAATTAATCCGGAAGCGGTGCGCTGGTTGAAAAGAATCTCCCCACGAATCCGGCGAGTCGGCTCGGTCTGCACTGGCGCAATGCTCTTGGCCCGCAGCCGGCTTGCTCGATGGTCGTCGCGCCACGACTCATTGGAACTGGTGTCAGACCTTGATCAAACGCGCGCCGCGCGCGCAGGTCGATGCCGATCCAATATTTGTCCGTGATGAAAATGTTTACACGTCCGCCGGGGTCACAGCTGGAATGGATCTGGCGCTGGCGCTGGTCGAGGAAGATCACGGTTCGCGGCTCGCTCTGCAGGTTGCGCGCAATCTGGTGCTGTATTTGCGGCGGCCCGGCGGCCAATCGCAATTCAGCGCCGCGTTATCACTGCAACTGACCGATCGAAAACCATTGCGCGAATTGGAGGCATGGGTGCTCGATAACCTGCACAGAACCGCTCACGGTGCCGCTGCTGGCAGAGCGCGTCGCGATGAGTCCGCGCAATTTCGCGCGCGTCTTCACCAAAGAAATGAAGACCACGCCCGCAAAATTTGTCGAGCGCCTGCGCGTCGAAGCAGCTCGCCGGCGGTTGGAAGAAAGTCACAACAGCATGGAAATGATCGCAGACGAATGCGGCTTCGGGAACGTCAACTCGATGCGCAACGTCTTTCAGCGGACCCTGAAAATCGCACCCGGCCAATACCGTCGCCACTTTCGTCACGTGAAACCCCGCGCGAAAATCAGTAGCAATTCAAGACGAGAGAAAATAATTTTGTTAATCATACCGGCCTTTCTGTTGAGAGGATCAGTGATCGGAGAGAATCGATCTGTAGCCACGGCCCTGTGGTGTCCGTCACCCTGATGTGAAAGCCCCGCCGGAAGAGCAGACTGATTACGGTTAGTGGCTACAGGGATTATGCGCGATCGATATAGACAATCTCTCCTTGATGGGGCCCAATCTCTACTGATTTCACAAGTCCAGCGCGCACCAGTTTTCGCGGACATAGTCCACTTCTGCGCGTAACTCTCATCGCTTCGTAAAACGTGATCAGGTGTCCTTCCTCCCAAAGCTGCGTCTTCGCTCGAGACAACCCAGCGGCCTTTGCTTAAGCTTGTTCAACCGGGCGATCCATGGGCCTAATCTAAAAACCTGGTTTCCGCGCACAAATAGATGAACGTGATCAGGCATGATCACGCATAACGACCAACTGCGATGTTGTGGTCACGCGCTGGGCACGCTCGGAATAAGCGACAAACGCCGCGTGGACTTTATCGCGCGCGAGATATGGCTTCCGCAAGTGAGTGCAAAGGTGACCGAATAGAGGAGGAGGAAACCGCGTCAAAGGAGGCGGCTGGGACGCGGGGCGCCGCCCGAAATCCTGCTTCACCCACAAACCTGTAGCCACGGCTTTACGGGCCGTCCAATCAGAACGAATTATTGCACGCGTTGAGTGACCGGCCACAGGCCGTGGCTACACCATTTATGAACCACTCTAGCCGTCGAAGATCGATTCCAGCGGAAGGCCTGGATCAGAGATGATTGGAAGCCAGCCAATCGCGATTGAAGAGCGTTGATTGATATTTGTGGCCCGAGTCGCAAAGAACGGTGACGATGGTTTGACCCGGGCCAGATTCTTGGCGAAGCGCACCGCACCGGCAACGTTAATGCCGCTTGATAAGCCGAGGAACAGGCCTTCTTCACGCAGCAAGCTGGTAAACGATCGTTAGGCCACTCTGATCCGGAATGCGATAAGCTCGATCGACCTTGATGCCTTCGATATTCTTTGTGACGCGGCCCTGACCGATCCCTTCTGCAATAGAATCACCGTCGTTCGTCTCCAGATTGCCATTGGTAAACCAGGACCACATCGCCGCGCCGTACGGATCAGCGCAGACGATCTCAATCTTCGGATTTTGTTCCTTGAGATAGCCGCTCACACCGGCAAGCGTGCCGCCGGTGCCGACTGCTGCGACAAACGCGCAAACCTTGCCTTCGGTTTGTTTCCAGATTTCAGGGCCGGTGCTGCGATAATGCGCGTCGCGATTAGCCGTGTTATCGAACTGGTTCGCCCAGAACCAGCCTCGCTCCTCTGCGAGGCGACGCGCGATATGATTGTAATTTTCCGGATCCTTGTATGGCTTTTCCGGCACCGCCTTTACCTCCGCGCCGAGCGTACGGAGCAAATGCATTTTCTCCGGCGACTGATTATTCGGAATCACAATAACGGTGCGATACCCTCTGGCGCGTCCGATCACGGCAAGACCGATCCCAGTGTTACCGGCGGTTCCTTCAACGATCGTCGCGCCTGGTTTCAGCCGACCCTGTTGTTCCGCGTCAGTGATGATCCCGTAGGCGGCTCGATCTTTCACCGATCCGGCCGGATTCATGAATTCCGCCTTTCCCAGAATCTCGCAACCAGTCAGTTCGGACAGGCGCCGCAGTCGAATCAACGGCGTGTTCCCAACGTATCCATCAATGCCCGAGTATGTCGCACTCATGTGATTTGAATCTCTTCTCGCCGTTATCTCGGTGCAAACGGCTCGCGCGAATGTGCGGCCTTCGCCACCGCTTCAATTTTCAACGCCTGAAATGTGTGTTTCTTGTATCGACGATTTATCTTGTCATGCCGGCGGAATTGTTCGCGCGGGCGTTGAGTTCTGCGCTTATCGCAGCGGTGACACCACGTAGACGTGATCGAGCATCTTCACGAAGAGGGTATTGGCGGTCTGCTGGCCGTCGAGTGATACAGTCAGATTGGTCCAGATGATGAGCGTCAGCTGGTTGGTTGGGTCG
>ERZ1370068.1537-contig-11442_pt1 | contig 64056 bp, 94 predicted proteins | sample MGYA00561227_ERZ1370068 | MGnify/ENA primary metagenome ERZ1370068 (study PRJEB38410, sample SAMEA6850437) | metagenome | study: Metagenomic assessment of the ecological functions of the soil: analysis of the soil microbiota associated with the... | reverse complement strand
AGTTACGTATTGCTAAAGTTCAATCAAAGAAACTTCACCCTGGTCGGCAATGTCGAGCGACGGCGACATGCGCAAGATCGCTTTCAAGCTGGAGCAGTTTCGAGAAACGCTCCTCGCTAATCCTGCCCAAGGTTAAGATCACAACATCGGTACCAACTCACTGTTGTCCTGTTCGAATTCAGATCAATCCTTTCGACCGTTCAAGCTGCACGTTACCAGGGGAAGATCAAGGACAATGTCGGTGGCTATTTCTTGCGGGGTCCACATATGAACTACATCGTTCTGTCAGTGGACAAAGAGAATGTGAATCCTACGAAGTGATTTTCCACGAGTACGAACACTTCTTACTGCACAACAACCTCCTGCACTTACCACTCTGGCTCGATGAAGGACTAGCGGAGTTTTACAGTACGTTCGAAACGGATGGCGAACTCAAACGTAACGCTCGGTGTTCCCGGTTGCCCAACATGTTTTCTATCTGCGAAGCTAAACCGTTACTTCCGTTTAAGACTTTGCTTGCGGGTGGATCACAAGTCGCCACACACTACAACGAAAGCAGCTAAAGCCGGAATGTTTTATGCCGAGTCGTGGGCACTTGTTCACTACCTGATGCGAACGGCAACGATCAAAAGCGACAGCCGCAGCTAGTAAGATTCATCGACCTTCTTAATTCGGGATCGCCCATCGAAGAGAGTTTTCAGCAAGTGTTTCAAGTCAACTTCAATACCTTTCAGGAAGAGCTGGATAGTTATATTCGACGTTTTACGTTTCCAGTTCTCGAAGGTAAAGTTTCACCAACCAGCTCAATATCGACAAAGACATGGAAGCGTCGACGCTTTCCGAATCAGAGTCGCAATACTTCCAGGGCGACCTTCTTTTCTCCATGCGTCAGTTTCCTGAAGCCAAAGCCATGTTGGAGAAGTCCATTGCCGCGGATCCGAAGTCAGGTTCAAGCCTCGTGTCTCTGGGAATGATCCATCTGTCGGAGAATCGTGAAGATGAGGCGGAGAAGGTTTTTCAGCCTATGATCGAAGCCGAACCCGGAAACTATCTTGCTCATTTTTATTACGGAGAGATGCTCTTGGGAAAGCGACGGTATGAGGACGCGATCAACTCTTACAAGCAGGCGATTTGTTGAAGCCTGATATTGCGCGTATCTATTCTCAATTGGGCTGTGCCTATATGAGAACCAACCAGGAAGACGAGGCAATCAAGACATTTGAAAAGGGAATAAGTATCAATCCCAAAGACCTACTTCTATCGTTCCTTGGGATACATCTACTTTCGTCGTGGTCAGGGCGGAGTTGTCAGCTGGTGATGCGTACAGTTACCTGGCCTAAGCAGGGTTGGCGAGACGAGCACTCGCAATACATGGCTCTGTTGTTGGTACCTCCAGTTTGAGGCGGATGAAGAATGTTGAATACGCGACGAAGAGTTTGCAGAGCTCAATCGCGAAGGTTGACCTCGGCTGATTGGGCCTTACCCGGTAATGCAATACTTAAATCACGCACTGACGTTGAACGAGTTACTCGAACAGGCAAAGGACGTCGACCAACAGACCGAGGCCCACGCTTGACGTTGGGTTTGAATTGTTATTCAACGGTGAGCGTGAAGCGGCGTTGGAACACTTTGCATTGGGTCAGGGATAAAGGAAATAGGAATTTTGTTGAGTATGGGGATGGCGTTGAGCGGGTTAGCTTCGGTTGGAAGGTCCTGGTCGGACCCAGTAGTGACCCTCTTTCTACAAAAGACTATGCGCAAACTCTTTCCAGTGAGCTTGTTTCTTTTGGATGAGTCTAGGCGTTACAAAAGACGCCTTTACGATTCTTCTAAACGCAAACACCTGCAGCCCCAACCCACGCCAACATCCTTCGCGGTGAGTACGGGCGATACCGCGCCAACAACGATCTTGCTGTTACTACCACCTTGATGTTCGCGTCGATCCGGACAAGAAGTTTCTGAAGGCACAACGACTATCCGCGTCCAGAATGCTAAGGCGAAGATTCGAAGATTCAGCTTGATCTTCACGAGGCATTAAAGGTTGATGGCATTACCTATAGTGAGCGAGTTGCTAAGCCTGCGTCCGTGGGTTCACTCGAGCTGCGAGAAGAGCTTCACTACACTCGCGACTCAGGTGCGCTCTTCGTCGATTTTCCAACAACCGCTTACTGGCCGGGCACGTCTATGACGTCGACGTCATTACTCCGGCAATCCGCTAGGAGCAAGGTCGCTTCGGTGGCATTGCCTTCAAGAAAGATCCTCAAGGTCGACCATGGGTTAACACTGCTTGCGAAGGCGAAGGAGCAAGCGTCTGGTGGCCCAACAAAGATCAGTGGCGCGATGAAGTCAGAGTCGATGAAGATCAGTGTGTCGATTCCCAATGATCTCGTTGATGTCTCACAATGGAAAGTTTCTGGGCAAGACCGATCTCGGTGACGGCTACACTCGTTGGGATTGGCTGGTTCAGTACCCAATCAACAACTACAGCGTCTCACTAAACATTGGGCACTACGAACACTGGTCAGATCGTATCGGCGATGTCGCACTCGATTTCTATTGCGCTGCCGGAGAGATCTTGAGAAGGCCAAGAAGCAGTTTGCGCAGGCGCAGCGGAATGATCGAAGCGTTTCAGCATTACTTCGGCGAGTATCCGTTCAAGAAGGATGGTTACAAGCTGATCGAGGCGCCGTACTCAGGTATGGAACATCAGAGCGCCGTCACTTACGGAAATCACTTCGCCAACGGTTATCTCGAACGCGACTGGACCGGCGTCGGCATCAGCCCGCGTTTCGATTTCATCATCATTCACGAAGCGGACACGAGTGGTTTGGCAACAGCGTCTCGGCGGCCGACACGTCTGATATGTGGATTCACGAGGGCTGGACAACGTATCTCGAGTGTCTCTATGTGGAGTACATGTATGGCAAGGCCGATGGATTGAAATACACAAACGGTTACAAATCGAAAGTTCAGAATCGGCGACCAATCGTTCCTGCAGCGTGGCGTTAACGCTACGCCGCCGCAGGATATGTACTTCAAAGGCGCGCTGTTTCTCAACACACTCCGCAGTGTTGTTGACGACGACAAGAAATGGTTCTCACTGATACGCGAGTTTTACCAGCGCTTCAAGTATCAGAACATCATGACTGAAGACGTCGTAGTCGTTCTTCAATCGGCGGACTGGTCGCAATCTTACTCCGGTGTTTGAGCAGTATCTGCGTCACACGGCGTTACCGGTTCTCGAACTGAAGTTCGCTGATGGTTCGGTGTCATATCGTTGGAAGGTCGATGAGCAAGGATTTTGTGATGCCGATCTCGTGTCGGTGCAAAGGGAGATTGGCAGATTATTCAGCCGACGACTCGAGTGGCAGACGATGAAGACGGCGTTAGCAAAAGATCAGTTTGAAGTGGCAACTGATTTGTATTTTGTTGAAGTGAGTAAAGGGTAGATAGCTTGCTTGTCCGATGAGAATTGCAGACTCATAGACAGACGCAATGCAATCGGACACTTCTGCACCCAAGGAGACTCATATGCCAAAGATCAATTGGACTCGACTGATAGTCGGTGGTCTGGTCGCATCGATCATCATGTTCGTCACGGATGGTTTCTTTCACGAACAGATAGTTAAGGCTGACTGGCGAGCGGTTTATGCCGCATTGAAAGCCACTGAGCCAGAACCACACGGGATGGAGCCTGGCTTACTTTGCAGTTTTTGAGTTGGGTCGCGGGATGATTTCGCTCTTGCTATACGCGACGATGCGGACTCATTTTGGCGCTGGCCCAAAGACAGCCGTACTCGCGCGGCATTGCAGGGTGGATTGCTTTTTCACTTACGGGTCCGGCGCAGTTTATTCCCGATTGGGCTTCTTTTCAATGCGCTTTGGCTGAAGGTTGGCGCATTCCATCTAGTCTCACTTCGATCCTGGCGGCCTTGGCGAGGCGCGGCGCTTTACAAAAGTGAGTGATGCGGGCTGCGAGAGGACGCTGTCGTGGATTGAACAAGCTGGGAAGGGGGCAGCGGAGATTGTGCGCCTCTCCACAGTGGTCCCGAGCGTGCCCCCGCCGGAGGATCCGCAGTCAAAGCCGCCAAGATTCAGAGCGTATCGCAGCGCGGGCGCGCTCCGGGCTCAAGTGACAGGCGCCCAATTTTCCGCTGCCCCCTTCCCAGCTTATTTGTTCAATTCACCGAGGCGTCCAAGCACCAAGTCCAAAGCACCAAGTCCAAAGCACAGAGATCCACTATGACATCGCATTCTACTTATGCCATTCGCCATTACAGTCGGCGGGATGCTTCTCTATCAGCTTTCGCGAAGTCGATTCCGAAAGAGATGAATCCCTTTCACGCAACCGCAATTGCCTATGTGATGGGAATTGTTGTCTGCGCTATCTCTCGGTTTCAGCTTACTCGTCCGACAGATCGTTTGTCAGTTCACTGAAGATATCCAACTGGGCCGTTCTCGGAATGGGTGTTGAGGCGCAGCTGCAATTGAAGTGGGTTTCATGGTGGCGTATCGCATAGGTTGGAAAATGGGTTCCACGGCGATCGCGACCAATGTCGCCGCCACCATCATCCTGATTCCGATTGGTTTTGCTGGTATTTCGAGAACACCTATCGGCAAAGAATATTCTAGGTGTGGCGTTTTGCGTCCTGGGCTTGCTGTTAGTAGTTCGGGACTAGTCTGAGGCTGGAGGATGAAGGTGAATGCCGTGATGTTAAGAGACAGTGAGGAAGGGCGGCTTACCCCGCTGGTTCTTGATCTGGTCTCCAGAGACTTGGAAGCTCATGATGAGCCAGCGGGGGTAAACCGCCCTTCCCTTTACCTGTTCTAAAATTCGATCCCCACTCCTGGCAGATCAGCTTCTTACTCGTGTTCTCACAGCCGGCTACCGCCAGCGCGCAGCCACAGACAACGCCCGGCGCAGCACGCCACAGCGAATCAGCGCTTACATCGCTTCCACCAGAGCGACATCAACAGGCTCACGAACTCAATCGCATCTACTTTCGCTATCGCGTTATTAGCTTCTTCCTGACCTTGCTGGTTCTTGGCTCGATTCTGTACTCGAAACTAGCCGTGAAGTTTCGCGATCTGGCACGAGCGTGTTTCTTCAAGACGCTTTGTTCAGTCGCTCATCTTCACACCGTTGCTGGTCGCAACACGTTAGTCTCCTCGAACTACCAGCCGACGCCTACATTCATCGAGTAAGCACGCAGTATGGCTTGTCGATTCAAAGCTGGCCGGCGTGGTTCTCGAGACTGGTCAAAGCAACTTCTTCTAACGACAATCGCCGCCACCGTGTTGGTGTGGCTCCTTTACGCCATCATTCGGAAGAGCCCGCGACGTTGGTGGGTCTACTTCTGGCTGGCATCGCTGCCGATCGCTTTTGTTTCTCGCTTTTCATTCAGCCGTTGGTAATCGATCCATCTTCGACAAGTTCGAACCACTGGCCGCAAAGACCCTATCCTGGCGAGCAGCCTTAGGCAGAGTGGCGTTGCGTGCCGGAGAAGACATTCCGGTTGAACGAATGTTTTGATGCAGGCCGAGTGAGAAGACGACAACGCTCAATGCTTATGTCACAGGTTTCGGCGCGTCGAAGAGAATCGTTGTTTAGGACACAACGATCAAGCGAAGCTAAACACTCCGCAGATAGTCTTTGTTGCAGGTCACGAAATGGGCCACTACGTTTCTGCAGCCACATTGCCAAGGGTCTTCTTGTTATCAGCGCTGGGTTCGCTACTCTTGTCTTTTATGCCGGGTACCTGATCATTGGTCGGTCTCATTTTAGGTAGCCTTCGACGATGGGGAGTTCGAGGAGTCGACGACTACGCTTCGCTGCCGCGCGTTGTTGCTTGTAACCGTGATCTTGGTATTCATATGCAATCCTATTAGTCAACGCAACCAGTCGTTACTTCGAGCACCAGGCTCGATCAGTACGCCCTTGAAATCACTCACGATCTGACGCCGGATTCAGGACAGGTTGGAGCACAGGCGTTTCGAAGCGCATGGGTTACGTCGGTTTGTCAGATCCGGATCCTAATCCCCATCAACGTTTTCATGTTTTATGACCATCCGCCAATCAGCGATCGCGTACAGTTCTGTCTTGCGTACGATCCGTGGTCTAAGCGGAGCAATCGCCCGCGTTCGTAACGCCAGTCTAATGTCCGCTATAGGCTTCAGCTGGTCTCTTGCATCAGGTCAGGAGCCTTTCGACCGTAGTGAGGTCTGTCAGCGAACCACGACGAGCAAGCTAGAGCTTATGCAGGACACTCAGTCTAGCCAGTCGGTGTGATCTAGGAAATCATTAGCCGATGGACGAAGATGTATTCAAGGCCAGCAAAAGCGTTTGAAGGTGATGTCGTCGGGTGATGCGTGCTACAAGTTCCGCACTGTGTGAATCGTGCGGATTGTGCCAGGCGAGAACGCAAGACGGAAGTCTGTAGCCACACGCTAGGCCTCGCGAGCAACTGCCGTTGAATCGCGCTCCTTCTTCTACAATCAGAGCTGGAGCCGCGACTTTGCCTTTCACGTTCGCGGTCCGCCCGAGCACGAGTTCTTTGCTTGCGTGAATGTCGCCCTCGACACGGTGCCGTTGATTTTTGCGACCGCGACTTTGATGACTGCCTTAGTTACTTCGGCTCCGGTGCTGACGATCAAAGTGCCATCGGGTGATGTGACGTTTACCGGAAAAATGACCGTCGATTCTAAGCATCGACTTAAAACAAACCTCGCCCGTGAAATTTACAACGTCACCAACAAAACCGAGCCAGTTGTCTCTTGTTGATGTTGATCCGTTGACGTTCGCCGCTGCTCAAAACTGCCTGAGTGCTCACTGGGGGTTCCTTCTTTCACGCTTTCAAGTTATTGGTAATGCAAAGTCGTGAGGTAGATGGAGACTGCCGCCCTGAGTGCCGCTACGCCTCTGTTGTGTCAGGGAGAAAGAAAGAAATTGCTTACCTGCGGGGAATATAGCACTGGAGCTACGCGAGAGAATGTTACGATTCGATTGCCGTTAAATTCATTGGCGATTGCGAACGCTCCGAATGGCGATGTTTCGGCACCCGCTTTGTTACAGAGCGACTCGCATTGAAGGGCGCGGCTTTTAACAAAGCGGTGACAAGCACCACTCTCCAGAACTCAAGGACGGTCAGGCATGCTAATCACCGAGAACACAGACTGAAGTCTGTGCCACGAAGCCTAATGCATATGGTCAAGGTGCCTGGACAAGAAGAATCAACGAGTAACGTTCGACACTGTGCGCGAACTCGCGAGTCCACTCGCTGGAGTTGAAGAAAGCACTTCGTACGGAACTCCGGCGTTCAAAGTCCATCGGAGTCTTGTTTCTGCGACTCTGGGACGACAACGAAACGCTCGTCGTGCGGATGGAAATGGACCGGCGCGGTGAAATGATTGCTGAAGATCCGGAGACCTACTTTCTAACTGATCACTACCTCAATTACCCATGGATTCTAGTTCGCCTGGCGAAGATCAAGCGTGAAGCACTGCGCGAACTGATTGGTGCGGCATGGCAGCTGGCATCAAAGAGAAAGGCGCGTCGTTAACGAGTTTGTATTTGGCTAAGGCGGGCGCGGTAAACCGCCCTTGCCAGCTTGTTCTATTTGCAAGAGCCTTTTAGTTTCTTCACCTGAGAGGAGATTGCTCACTATGTTTACTCGAAATAGATTGCTGCTGGTCGCGCTTGTCTACTTCTCACGTTCACAGCATCTGCCCGGAGTGCTGAAGTCGAAAGCCGCTCGCCAAGTCCAACGACACCAAGGTGCACTACCTGAATCGGGGAAAGGGCTGATGAGGCTCTGGTCTTCGTTCATGGTTGGACGTGCAACGCAGATTTCTGGCGATCACGAAATGAACGACTTTCCTCTCGTTGCGCGTCATCGCGGTGGACCTGGCCGGACACGGTCAAAGCGACAAGCCGCGAGTTTCTTACACGATGGAATATCTTGCGCGCTCCATCGAGGCGAGGTCTTGAGCGACGCCAAAGTGAAGCATGCTTGCTCGTCGGTCACAGCATGGGAACGCCCAGTCATTCGACAGTTTTATCGTGCGTTTCCTGAGAAGACCGCCGGGCTGGTAATCGTTGATGGCGCACTCCGCATCCTATTTCCCAAAGAGCAGATGGATCAGTTCATGACTCCACTGAGAACAAACTATCAAGCGGCGGCAACCAGGATGGTGGAAGGCATGGTTAGCTCCAGTCAAAGATGAAAAGCTCCGCGCGGAGATAAAGTCGGCAATGCTGTCAACGCCTGACTACGTCGCGATTAGTGCCATGGAAGGAATGGCTGACGAAAAGTTGTATGCGAAGGATCCGATCAAGGTTCCGGTTTTGGCGATTCTGGCAAAGTCGCCCGTTCTGGACTGAAGACACGGAGAGTTTTCTGCGGTCCATGGCTCCCAATCTTGAATTCAAAATGTGGGAAGACGTCAGCCACTTTCTAATGATGGAAAGACCAAAGGAGTTTGACCAGGCGGTACAAGAATAATACCTGACGAAGAACAAGCTTCTCAAAGAGTGAATTGTAATGCTGATATGCTTTAGCTTGTCGTCGTGATTTGCGAAGATCCTCTCAAAGATATAGAAGCCCGAAAATGATCACGACGACAAGCTAAAGCATATCGGACATCCGCTAACAGAAAGAGAGGGCCGCGAAAATGAAGAGTCCATACATTAAGACATTGGTGTTTTCTCTTAGCCCTGGGAACCTGTTTGGGTGCGGCGCTATTTCTACAGCAGTCCGGCCCAGTCTGAAGTGAAGGCCTCAAGTGATGAGAGCGCCATCGAACGAGCTGATTGCCGGTTACCAAAAGTGGACGAGGGTTAACTCCCAACCAAGTTCGTTTCTTCTAGCATCGCCATTACAATGCGCAATGCCGAGCGTCACCCAACAGGAGATGGAAGAAAACAACCCTCATCGCAGTAAGTTGGTTGTTGTTTACGTTAATGACATTGGTCGAGCGGCGATGATGGAGCAGAAGCTTCCTCATTTCCGCAGGGCTCGATCGATCGTTAAGGAAAAGCTGGCAACCATAGCGAGCACTGCACCCGAGCTGCTGACGGTGATGAGGAAACGCGAGCCCGGTTACGATCCGAGCAAGTGGCGATTGGGAATACATGGTGTTTGATGGTTCTGCCAAAGTTCTTCAAGCGAGCAGGAAACTGGAAAAGTGCCAGCTTGCCAGCCTTCTTGAAAAAATCGACCGACTACGTTTCCCGCAATTATCTCCCGGCAGAATGTCAGTGAAAACTGAAGTGACTCGGCGATGAATGCAACGTCGGTCTTCTTCCTGTCTTTATTGGTCTTGTTCTGGCGATTATCGCGACGAAGTCGGTTGTAATCACAAACGCTACAGAGCGGGTGGTAGTGTTTCGCTTTGAAAGATTTTTCGCGGTGCGTCCAGCGGGAGTGGTCTGGTAGTTCCATTCATCGACAAAGTTGTGAAGGTACGAGTCGAGTCAGATCGCTGGCTGGGAACGAATGTCTGAGGATCAACTGTTAGAACGGAATCGCTGAAATCCGATCAGACAGAGTAAGTGCTCTGCACCACTTCAGCGTCCTCTGCCTCTACTTCACACCGTTAGGTGGAACCCCTGCCGAGACGGTGTGAAAACTCGGATTTACGGTAAGCTTCTTATTCTGTGTTAGTTCGTGTGATTTGGCGGATCGCTTGTTACGCTCCAAGAAACGATCCACGCGCATCACATGAACTAACACCAACGAAGTGCAAGGCAGATTAGAATTCTTGACAAGTCTCTGCCGTTGGTGGGATTCGAAAGTTCTCAACGGCGCTCCTGTAGCTTGACTTGAACATATATCCCCGCACCGCCGTGCGTGGGATTACAGACTTTGTGCAAAGGCCTGGCGACTCTTACTTCTTCTTCGGCTTCGCTTCTCACGCGCGACTCTGACATCTCGTCGATGATCCGCTCCGCCAGTTTCGGCGCTGCATCGTTTCCCGTCGAATCGCAGTCACCTTTCCAGTAGCGAGTACTATCCCGCCACTGCGACTTCGGTTATCTGGCAAGTGAATGTGTAAGTGAAAAGTGGGCGGTCGATTTCGATGATGATGTCTGCAAACCCTCGTTTTCCCCAGCCGTCGACGATGGCGCCACTTGCCATGCATCAAACTCCGTGCGTTTTCTGCAAGGCGTTTTGTAACTGGACCTCTTCAAAAGAACGACGAGTCTGACGAAATAAGGACGACGCGCGCTTTACGGAGTGAGACTCTTCGGGTTGGTTTCCGCTACTCGAGCCGCTTCTGCCGGCTGCGAGTTTTCGTCTTCAGCAGCCTTTGCGCAACTCTTTGAGCTTCACTTCCTCCGCGACTCGCTCTTCCGCCGTTTGTGAGGAGCGAATCGTAACGTTGACGTCTTGCTGAGTCGTTTGAGCGAGGACGCTGCAATAACGACTCAGTGAGAAGGCGAAAAACAAAATCGGGCGCGGGGGCGAGTTTCGGCTATTATTCTCATGACTGCTCCTGTCTTGATAGAGTTACCTTGTAAAGGCGCTATAACCTCGACGAGGAACTACAGGAGCAATGCACGTGCCTGCCCAAATGCCTATTTACCTTGGAGCTTGACTGGAAACTGACGTTAAGTCAGTGAGAAAGTCAGACAGGTGCAATGTAAGTCTGACACCGAGTAATTATTAATGCAGATTCACACTAACTTCCGACCCGGAGATCTCGGCTAGCGTAATCTACTTACACTGGCAGCTTGTACGCCGCGGAGTATGGTCTCGATCACACCTTTGAAGGTGAGGTGGCGGCGCGAATGGGAGAGTTCGCGAAGTTGTTCGATCCTGAAGAAGGATTATTTTGCGGTGGTCGAACTCGACGACTCGATCGTTGGCTCTGTCGCTATCAATGGTTTGACTGACGACACCGCACTGTTGCGTTGGTTTCTTCTACATCCCAGCATGCGAGGTCGTGGTCTGGGTAAAAAGCTACTCGAGGAAGCGTTGGACTTCTGTCGGCAACGTGGATTCAAGACGGTTAGTTTGTGGACCATCAGTGAATTGAAAACCGCCGCGCATCTTTACCGGGCCGCCGGATTCCGCGTTGTTGAGGAGAACACTCGTGATTTTGGGGAGCCGTTCGAACAGAACAGCGCTACGAGTTGACCTTGTAACTATCCACCAAAATCACACGAAATAACACGAACACGAAACTGACGGACAACGGCGCGCTGTGAAAAGGAAATGATCCTTTCTGACCCTCAGTCACGCACATCCAAAAATCATGCGAAACTGGATCTCCACACACACTTCTATACCGAGAAATACTTTCAAACGATTCGCGATCTTCCTTCAGAGTTCTCCTTCGCTGAAAGTTCTACGGGTCAAACCATCATCACTTATCGAGGTGCGCGGTTCTTTGGTGTAACTCCGGCGATGACCGATGTGGCTAAGCGAATCGAAGACATGGATCGCGTTGGCATTGACGTCGAAGTAGTTTCACTTTCTACGCCAAATGTCTTTTCACTACTGCTGAACACCAGCCTTCGGTCGCGCGAATGATCAACGATTCATACGCGGAACTTATCGCCACCCATCCGACGCGCTTCAAAGGTTTCGCTTCGATCCCGATGGATGCGCCTGACGCTGCGTTAGTTGAACTTCACACGAGCAGTTCATGAGTTGAAACTTAATGGCGTCGTTCTGCTCAGCAACATTGGCGGGGAAACCATTAACGTCTCCGGAGTATCGACAGTTCTTCGCTGAGGCGAACCGGATGAAGCTCTGCATCTTCCTGCATCCGATGTTGCCTGCTAATGCCGACTCTTTTCGCGAATACGTGCTGGGTCCGATTATCGGATTTCCATTCGATACCAGTCTTGCGGTTGCTCGTATGTGTTACGACGGAATGTTTGAAGACTTTCCCGACATCCGTTGGATCATCGGTCACCTGGGTGGGGCCATACCGTACCTGATGGAGCGGATGGACAACGGCTTTCGCGATTTTGCGGACTGCCGCGTAAAGATCGACAAGCTACCCGAGCGTGTATTTGAAACGTTTGTACTACGACACCGTCTCCTTCAGCCCACATACACTCACAATGGTTCGCAATATGGTTGGCGCGGATCACATGGTCATGGGAAGTGACTATCCACACTTGTTGGGTTCCGATCGACCGTGCGGTGACTTCGATTGAGGGCTTGGAGATCACTGGCGCGGAGAAGGCTCAGATCTTCGAGGGGACTGCCATGTCGATACTCAACAATGTGTGAAGCTCGCTCAAAAATAAGGCCTCAGTTCCGGGAGGGACCGAAACTGAGGCCTGTCGATACACCGTCTGATGAAGTGGGATTCATCTCGGGTGTGTGAAACGATCGCTTTGTGGGTAGCGATCGAATGCTTCAAAGAATTTGAGCAATAAGCTCCAACCTGTGAACCGGCGCCAATCTGCAAATACTCGACAACATCTCCTGAATCTCAAAAGGCTTGTCGAAGAACTCATCTGCTCCACGCGTTATAACAGGCCTTTTGACATCCAGCTCGGCGTTCGAACTCATGATCAAAACTCGTGAATTCGGGAGGTGACCCTTGATGAATTCGAGCAGCTGCAGTCCAACCTTGGGTGAGTCACCATCCGGAGGCATTTGCAGGTCAAGAATCGAAATGTCTGGCTTGTAGAAGCTGCTCGGCGAATGGCGGTACTCATGTCATTTGCCGTGACCACGTCGTATTCGCCAGCCAGGGTCCAATATAGTTGCTGGGTGATCGCCTCATCATCGTCGACGACCAAAATTCTAGGCTTCATCTGAGATCGCTCCTCAATTACTCGAAGGAGCTGTATTGCAATGCCCGTACCCACATCTGGATTTGCGAGTGAACTGCAACAAAAGCAGGGATTGTCGACTTTGCATGAGATTGTTACGTGTCGACGGCAGGGAACACTGAAGGTGAGGGAGTCTACATTTGAAGACTAAAAAATCATTGGTCATCTGTCATTTGACATTTGTCAGTTGGTCATTTTTCCGAGCGCAACGATGTAACCCGAGGCTCGAAGAGGTCAGTACCACAGCGCGGTAGCGGGTGGCTCTGAATCAATTACCAACTGACAAAATGTCAAATGATAGATGACCAATGATCTCGAGTCTGTGCCCATCGACTGCTGACTTAGCCGACGGGTTTCTTGCAGTTTTGGCGGTGGCGGTGCACCATCAGCTGGTAACGGTTGAGGGAGGGTTGGCGTAGTGACTGGCTTGTCGACTTTTGGTTTCGCAGGCGGAGCGGCGGTGGTTGGCTCATCATCCTCGCCAACTTCGTCGACGACTTTCAACTCCGCGCCAAACTTCTGATAACGCGCGAAATCGAACATCGTTGCGACTTTGCAACACGAGTTTGGGTTGAACAGTTGTGATCAAGATCTCAGAATGAAACGGCAACAGATACTTGTGTTCGCCAATGCTCACCCAGTCGTAGTCGATCAAACTGCTGGCTGCGGTGATTGGGAAGCCGCTCGGTATTTCTGTGGCGATCTGCTCAAATCTCAACACCCGATCAAACTCACGATCGATCCAGAGTCTTCCCTGTGAGCCAGCAACTGTACTTCGCACCAGTGTCTCCCACGGAGAGTGTTAGTTTCGATTGTTCCGCGTGAACGACGTACTCATACACGATCGTTCTTCGGCCGAGTATTGTGTCCGGTATCGACCATGCGAAACTCAGTTTGAGACTCCGGCTTGAAGATGTCGGCTAAAGCCGAGATGTATTCAACGCCGCTCGACGTCGCACCTTTGACGTACTTGCTGTAGTCCTTACCTTCCTTAACGTCGTCTCCTGGAGGAATACCATTCACTGAAAGCAGCTTGTACTGCTCGCCCTGGTTGGCTCGATAACCAACCGCGATTGAAAGCGTGTCTTGCGGAATCCAGTTCGTAGTGGTGCCGTAGGCTACGGAGCGACGGATCAATTGCTTCACGATGAAGTCGGGCATCGCGTTCGCCGCCGCAAGCGTTACGTTACGGGTTCGCTCAAGCTGTTCGGTGCCTTCGGTTGACGAAGGCAAGGCTGACTCGGTTGGGTTAACGCGACGCCGTTCAGCTTCTTCAAGCGTGCGCCGCAATAACGCGTCGTTGCCACTCTTGGTTGCGACGAGGGAACGCATTCCATCGGTTAACGGGAATCCAATTCCCACGTTTACGAATCTCTTCGACAAGTTCGTCCCGTTTTTCCGGGTAGCGAGGCAGTTGATAGAGCAAGGAGACGATCTCTTTGCTGGTAAGAGGTTGCTGCGATTGAGCGGATAGGCTGGAGCGGCTGAACTAACGCGATGAGCGAATGGCGAGAATAAGGGCAAACTTAAGAACAGAACGCATTTCGGGAGAACCTTCGTAAACAGATGATGTATTAGTAACAGACTTCCGATGGGCTTAAGGCCGACAGTGGTTGCCTTGACTGCCGCTAGCTTAACGTAACCCTTCCATTTCTCTAAGTGACGAGCCTGCCGTCGCCTTTAGTGACACCTCCCGAGTTGTCAGGATGCTCTTCTGGGACCCTAGTGGATTGAACAGGTTGGAAAGGGTGGCTCGGACGCCGCTGTGGATTGAACAAGCTGGGAAGGGGGCAGCGGAAGAACTGGGCGCGTCGCAATTATGACCCGGAGCGTGCCCCCGCTGAGTCGCCATTTGAAAACTTAGCTGGTACAAGTGACGCTCAGCGGGGGCACGCTCAGAATCACAATTGCGACGCGCCCAATTTGCCGCTGCCCCTTCCCAGCTTGTTCGACCCACTGAGGCGCCCGCCCCCTTCCCAGCCTGTTCAATCCACTAGCCAGAAGAGCAGCCCTAAACAACCAGGGCGTCACTGAAGGGAAAGGGAGTTAGAAGCAGAAGTGTTGCGATGGATTGAGCGAGGATTTCGGCGCACCGGTTCAATCCAGTCGATGGGGACGAACTCACCAGTGCGATGTGCTTCGCGAATATCACCGGGGCCCATGACAACGGCTTCACTCCCGAGAATAGTCATCTGAGCACCTTCAGTTCCAAAGCGCCACGCTACCAGTCTTCTTACCAGTCGCAGTTTCCAGGAAAGTTACTAATGATGAGTCGCTCTGAAGTTTCGAACCCGGAATCATTCCTGCCGCAGTTAACTTCACAATTGAACTCACTGTCGTTCCTTTTCTCTTCCTCGATTGCCTTATCGATCAGGTTAAGAACCAACTTCGGATCCTGCGTAGGGATGGGTCGCCATTCAAGTGTGAATTCGCATTTGCCAGCCATCGACATTCTTTGCTGTTCCACCTTTGATCAATCCCACATTCAAAGTCGTGAAGGGTGGATCGAACCCGGCATGTTGATCTTCCTTCAGTTGCTCACCGATGGCTTCGAGCCGCGAGATCAAACGTGCCGCGCGAAAAATTGCCGAAGCACCAAGCGCTGGATAAGCACTGTGGGCTTCTCGTCCTCGGACCACAACAGTGGCAAGCGAGTAGCCCTTCCCCGCGTGAATGGGCCGAAGTGAAGTCGGTTCCCCGACAATGCTGTACCGAATCTGTAGCGGTCTGATTTGCGCGAGATGCTTCGCGCCGAGTAATCCGATTTCCTCATCAGCCGTAAACACCAGCGCGAGCGGGCGTTTCAAATTGTTCAGGTCAAGATTGTCGACCGCAGTGAGCGCGGCGGCGATGAAGCCTTTTGTATCGCATGAGCCGCGTCCAAAAAGCTTACCGTCACGTTCAATGAGTGTCGTTGCTTCTTTCCAGTTTGATCGAAAGGAACAGTATCAGTGTGACCAACCAGCGCGAGTTCTGCGTATGTGTTGCCGGAGAAGTCCGCACCGGCGAGTGCCACAACATTGATCTTTTCGGCATCGTTCTCGTCGAAGTAGGAAAACCGCTTCACCCGAAACCCGGCAGCCTGGCAACGTTGCTCCGAGGTATTCAACTATCTGCAAGTTTGAGTTGAATGAAACCGAATTGATAGCGACGAGTTGTGCGAGTGTTTCCTGGGCGGTCATGTTTTAGTTCCAAAGACGTGCTTGGCAGGTCGTTGAATTTATTTGTGATCTCATCTTGATCTGCGATGTCGACCATTCTCGACAACTTGCTGCCCGCCAACAACCACGTCCCTGATGGCGGTGCGCGACATCGAGAACACGATGTTTGCCAACAGGTCGTCTGCGTGATGCCCCGGCAATCGATGGATCATTGAGATCAACGGTGAAGAAGTCAGCTGGCGCCCCAGGCTCCAACCTGCCTCCGTCAAATCCGATGCCTTTTGCCCCATTCACGGTCGCACATTTGAAGATGTTGTTCGCCAAAGCGGAGTGAGCAGCCTGATCACTCGCCACAAAGGACATTTCGCTCCCGACGTTGTAGATCGCAGGTGGTACTCCAGCTCCCGCGCATCTTCGAGTAGATCGATTTGAGTCTGACTATCCGTACCTAATGAAACCGAAACACCATTCTCTAAATAACCGTCAGCTGGAACCACACCATCACCGAGATTTCTTTCCGTCGTTGGACACGCGCACACCGAAGCACCGGTTCTTGCGATTGCCGCAATTGCTTTCGGCGTCACATGGATCGCGTGCACAGCTGTAGAAGTTCTCACTCAAGCAATCCTTCAGTGTCGAGCAACGCAACCGGAGAACGTCCATACTCTTCAATGCAAGCAGACACCTCGGCCGGCTGTTCAGCGACGTGCATATGGATAGGAAGATTTTGCGCGTACGCAAACTCCCCAACTGCTTTCAAGTATTCGAGTGGTACTGCTCTCACACTATGCGGTGCTGCACCGGCCCACGCCATGCTTGAATTGGGACTCAAGTGTTCTTTGTAGACTTTCGAGGTTGTGGATATACGTCTCAGCGTTCTCGATGAAACGACTTTGAAGCGGGATCTGGATCTTTTTGAAAGCCGGCGCGTGCGTATGCTACTCGCAGCAGTGCGATACGCAGAGCCGACGTCGTTAGCCGCCCGCGCAACTTCCCTTGAAAGTAGATTAGGATCGCCATAAAGGCTGTCCATTTGGCGAGTGGTGTATGTAGTGAAACTCTCCGACTGCTGTAATTCCACTAACGGCCATTTCCATGAACGCCATCCGCGACGCGTCATAAATATCATCGACGTCGAGTTTGTTTGCGGCTCGATACATCAGCTCTCGCCATGTCCAAAAGCTGTCAGGTTGTATTTTGCGATCGATATTCGGTGCGTCCCCGAATGACGCGCTGAAAAGCGTGCGAGTGTGCGTTTACAAGGCCGGGAAGAAGCGCCCTATTCTTCAGTGTCACCAATGTCCGATAAGCTTCAGCTTGTCGCTCAACTTCACTTGCGGACTCCAAGCCCACAATGCGTCCGTTCGCCATTGACGACCACGGCAACGTCAGATCGAAACTCCCCGTCAACATAGACGAACTCAGGGAGCCATGCTTGTTCGGTAACAGTCATTAAATATTTTTTGTCGCGAGTACTTCCCGAGCGGACGATCGATCGCCAGTACAACTTATTCGGCGCGGCGCGTCCAATAGCTCAACTTAAATCCTAGTCGTTTGTAGAGTGACACGATTCTCCTGGTTGCTTGATTCGAAATTACGACGGGCCCTTTGTGTTCAGACAGCAACTCAGCCGTTCGCACTTGATCCTCCCACGAAAACCCGCCCGCGCTATAGGTAGTGAACTCGACATCATAAGGTGGATCGGCATAGATGAAGTCGTCTGCTGTGAACGGGATCGATTCAAAGTCGCTATTCGAGAATGTCCAGTTGCGAAAGAGCTTCTTTGTAGGCGAAGAAATCAGTTGCATAAGTGATGGATTTGTAAGTGCCAAACGGAACATTGAATTCGCCGCTTTGATTGAAACCGGCAAAGACCGTTGAAGCAGGTGCGGTTGAGATAGTAGAAAAGCTGAGCTGCTTCGAGTGAGTGAGCAACTTCGCAGCCTTCGAGTCGTACCATTGCCGTTGCCATTTACTTTAGACGCATGCATCAACTCGTTAAAGCGCTCGCGTTGTTGATAGAAAAGAGTCTGCTCATTGCCCATCTCGATTTTCAATTCAAGGCCGCGCTGCACCTGTCGGTAAAAATTGATCAGCTGTGGATTGACGTCGTTGAGGAGGGCGTTCTGTGGCGTTAGCCCCAACGCAACCGCCAACCCTCCGCAGAACGGTTCGACATAGCGACGCTTGGAATGTGGTTTCCAGAGTGTGATCAGATGCGGAACGAGCCAGCGCTTGCCACCCGCCCACTTTAAGGGAGAGGTCTTAAACGTGAATTGTTGTCGGTCTTAGCGTTCATGTAACAGTGAAGGCCTTGCTTACTCTTCGCTTACAGCTCTGCGAGCAAATGCTGCCCACATAATCCGCGCTCTGCCGCTTAGACGCCGGTAGGACTAACGCCCTCAATGGCCTCACGTTTCTGTTGAGCCCACGACTCTGCGTAGCGTCCCTTCAATGCGAGCAACTGATCGTTGCGTGCCTGACTCAACAATTCTTCCGTGTTCCATAACGTGAATAACGTCCGCATGCATCGCCGTGGTCAGTCGATGAGTAATGACAATTCCAGTCACTGCCAACGGCAAAAGCTTTACGAAAGCGTAACGAGCCAGTCCTGGCTTCAGCCCAGGGGATCGGCGACGCGCTGGTTGGTTCATCTAGAATGATAATGAAGGGGCCTCGCCGCAGGGGCGCGAGCCAACGCCACGCGTTGCTCGCTCATCCGCCACCTAGTTCGGCACCACCAGCGAATGACCTTCCCAGCAGGCTGTCAAAGCCATTGGGCGGCCCCGTGGAAGAATGTCTTCGACTCCAGCGCGGCGCTGCGGCCTGGCAGCCAGAATCTTTCTGGCCCAGGCTCGTTATCGAGATCCCGTATTCACATGTTTTCGCTCAGCGTTGCGTTGTAATGAACGGGTTGTTGGAGAGACCCCGGCCGTTACCAGGCGACAGTGGGATGCAATAATGGGATCCTCTTGGGAGATCATTGTTGTCGATGCGAGTAACAGTTCCGCCTACAGGATCGTAGAAGCGAAAGCATTTTCAGCAAGGTTGTCACTTGCCGGCGCCATCCGGACCGACGAGGCGCAACAATCTCCTGACCCACGGGGTTGTCAGAATTCAAGTCGTCAAGCGCATTGCGTTCTGCGCTATCTAAGGACATATCTTGAAAGTCACGTTTTGAAATTCAATTTGTTGGCCTAATTCAAGCTGCCCGTTTGGGCAATGGCCTCACCGTGGCGCCGGATCCCCGAGCGATAAGAGACTCCCAGAGAGAAACTCTCGAAAAGGTTACTCAAAAGAGAGTATTGGCATAAATCTGGGCCCCGCGTTCTCCAGCAGTGAGCGCATTAGTTGCTGACCACCGATTGAAAGCTGCATAAGGTCAATGCGAGGTTCGCCGAGGGTTACACAAACCGCCTGAAGTGCTCGCCACACCATCCACGCCGAGTGAGGCCCACTGCGATGCGCGAGCAGAAGTAATGCCGGCGGCTAGTTGGGCCATGAACACTGGCGCTGCTCCATCTCCGGCCGTTCATTGCGCAGGCGACGACGCAGCGCTTGATAAAGCATCTTGAAAATGCCGGCCCAGACCGAAGAGTCGTATTTCGGCAGCGGCGTCGCCGGATGTAAGCAACCAATCGAAGTACCACGTGCGTCGTTCATCCGGTGTGATTCGTTGGCGCCATCGATAGTGCCCGACCGCATAACGCACGACTGTGAAGAGGCCGGTATGGTGCATGACAATGAGGGCGAGCGACAGCCATCGGGCCAAGCGGGATGAGGATTGCCCCAACAGCAATCAGAGTAATGCTGTTTGCAATAGGCTTCCAGAGATTCTCCAGTAACGCGGTGGTCGATAGCTTGCCTCGACGCGTGCGCTGGTGTAAGTGGTCGTAATAATCGGGAAACTTCCGTAAAAAGGACAAATCGACTGCTGTTGATTTTTCATGAATCAGGTCAGTGATATGGTCTTGCCGAAACTCCGATTGAATCGTGCGACACCAGGTGATATCCCACGCACCCCTCGATCAGCAGCGGCACCAACGCGAGAATGGCGATGAAGTATCAGTACCGGAACGCTTGTCCGCCCATGAACTATCTGGTCACGAGCGCTCTTACAAGTCCATCCACGACAAGCTTGGTTAGATACACCGTAGTCGCGGGCGGGACGCCTTGAATGATTAAGAGGACGATCCACGCAACAGTCCAACCTTTGGCTACCTGCCACTAAACCGAATGTGCGAGGAACATATGGAAACTGGCTCAGCACAGTGCGTAGTTTGGTTGAGAGGATTTGCGGAGTCTTGCTCATTGATGTATTCGAAAGGCGCGGCGAATGCCAGGCAGTCCAATGGCTTACGCGCCTCAATCGCGGTCGCTATTTCTTGAATATTGACTTGAAGAGCGGCAAGGCTCGGAGTAAGTGCTAGGGCTTCGACAATCGTGCTTTCCGGCAGCGACGTTTTCTGGTTTGTAAGGAGAACTATTTGTTCGTCTTCAAGTCCGTTTAGCAGCGACCTTCGAACACAAGCAACTGTTTGCGTCAAAGCCTCCGAGACCAGAACGTTGGGCTCGTGTGAGCCGAAGATTCGAATAGCTGCGAGTTCCTTAATCCAGGAAAAAGCAGCTCCACCGGGTCGTCTATCCGGAAATCTGGCTCTTGATCAGCTCAAGCACCCTGATCTATTGGCATGTTCAGCGAGGGCAAGAAAAGCGATGCTTGTCCCCCCTCAATTGACTCCACGTCGCTGGACATACCATATCTGGCTGGCTGTTCCTCGAAGACTTCCGGGAGTCGATCCACAAGCTTGCCATGTCGTAACCGTGCTCTGTCGATTAGTGACTGAAACCGGTTTGCGCTTTTCTTTATTTGAAAGAGATCCTCCAGTTGATTGTTGCCCAGAAACTCAAAGCTCGTTTTAAGAATTGAGAAGGTCGTTTGAAAATCAGCATCATGAATGAGGCTTCTATGAAGCGATCCGCCTCCGGATGCTTCATGCTTAACAACAGCGACACGGTCTGTATTTTCTTGACCAGGAATCTTCTTCAAAAAAGGATCATACGCAATGAAGGGCTTCAGATATGAGTATTGAATGGCATCGCTCGGGCAGCAGTGATTTGCTTCCTCACAGTAATCGTGGCTGGCGGCCTGTCGAGGATGGAACAACGAGGCCCGAATGAACTCGTGGCCCGGAAGGATCTGGTCTCTACGTATCTCCTTTTTCACCAACAGAGAAACAGACTGGAGAGAAAGATTTGCCGACTAGAAAGTAAGAGGTTGATCTCCCGCTCCTGCTCGAACCGAAATCTGCTATGCACGCTGCTTCCCAGCAAGACTTGAAATGCTCCAGAAAATGCGTGTTGATGAATGCTTGTAGTGCCGTCAAGCCAAGTAAACATCCACGTAGAACCTGGGGCCGACAAACAATGTGATTGGCGGGTTTCCAAACTTACCGCGAGATCACTGTTGTCGAGGTAGGTTTGGGTAAAGTGCACCCAGCGAATGATGTCCCATGGATCAACCTTTCCGGTCAAGTCACACTCAGTAAGCGCTTCCCCAGCAATCTCCGGAAATCGATCATCGTTGTAGTTTTGAGCGCGCCAGCGTGCTCCACTAGCTCACCAAGCTCTTGGAACTCTTCATAGAGACTCGCTTGATTTCCCTGATGTAGAATCGGTTTTTTGATTAGGTACGCAATCATGCCTTACTGTCAAGTAGTGGGCGTCTTACGGGTGATTGACGCTCCCTCCGTTCCTAATGTCAGAAAGCCGACCCACACGTCTCGATCACTCAGTCAGTCAGAATGCCGACGCTGCTTAAGATAGCGAAAGTGAACCCAAAAGCGTATCTCGTGACACTAAGAATTCCTCGTTTTTGCTAGCGTGCGTTCGGAGCTTATTCGACTCGGAAGCGTCGACCGCCACCGCCACCAGTCGGTTTGGATTGGCGGAGAGTGGTCAGCTTGCGGAACGCGGCATGCAGTAGTTGTCCATGTTCTGCCAGGCCGTGCGCGGAAGTGATGACATCCCGGTAGACATCGCTTACCTAGTCTTCAGCGCCGCGCCGTGGAGGCCGCGCCGCTTTGATCTAACCCTGAGCGCAGAGTTGGCAGGGGCTCCTCAAATTGTTTGAGATCCACGAGATTGAGACAGCGTGGCGCTGAAAGGCCCGAAGCGCGCTACCCTCTCACGGGGATGCTGCGTTACGGAGTTCCTCCGGATTTGGATCTGCTGGTACGACCTCGAGATGTCTTGCGAGCCAAACAAGCGCTGGGAGGTGCGAGGCTATTCATGCAATCGATCATGCCCCTCGCGCAGCGGAAGCGTGCCTTCGGCGCCGCGATTGTCAGATCACTCTTTCTCGCGCAATCACGGAACAGAGGATCTCCTGTTTGTTGGTTTGCATTGGCGACTCTTACGGTTACTTCCCGCGATCCTTTGATGAACATGAACTGTGGGAACTCTTCCGCCCAGGTTTCAGTAGCCGGCACAGCGGTATCAACTCTCTCAACTGAGAACTTGTTGCTCTGTTCTCTGCACTCACGGGACAAAACATCTGTGGGAACGTCTAGGCTGGCTTTGCGATGTCGCCAGGTTAGTTCAAGTAGAGCCCAGGATCGATTGGACTCGAGGTGTTCGCCGAGCCCGACAAACCGATACATCACGAATGGTCGTGCTGGGATTACTATTAGCGTCAGGTTGTTGGGCGATTGGTGATCTGCCGAGCGCGGCGCTGGAGAATACCAGCAGGGACCGGGCTGCTCGCGAGCTGGTCGAAACCGTTAGCCAGCGTCTGCACGATCAAATTCTCACGCCTGCAACCGCGATGGAGTCTGCTGCGTTCAGCCGGGGCGCATTCGAGCATCCTAGGCCACCGAATGCGCTTCTTAGTTGGTATCTTTCTCGAGCCCACTGAGGCTGAGTACGAGGAAGCGCTTAAACTACCACTGCCATTACACTGGTTATACTATTTTTTTCGGCCTTTGCGCCTGTGCGTTCAAGTACGCGCGTATTCGTAAATCGAAGGAAACGGCATAGATTTCCTGCCGGGCTGATGGACGTGATCTTTCAATGGAACATCGAGAACAAAGACTCGAGCAGGCGCGCGCCTCCGTTAGGAAGGGCACTGATCGCGATCCGAGTGCTTATATCGCGGCGGCGCGCTGCTGCAAGCAGTGTGGGCCGGTTGTAAGCGAGGCGCTGGACATACTGCGCACGGGACTCGATCGCCGTCGATCCATCTCCTTCGCTATACAGAGTATTACGTCGAGCGGCTGGAGAAATGTAACCGAACGGAAGAAGCGAATTACCGCGGCGCGCGAGGCGAACGCTACTGTTTCCAGATGACCTCGTATCTTTCGCGTGCGCGAGGCGCTCCTCCTGCCGGATCTTCTACGACTCACAAGAGCAAGTTGTGTATTACCGCAATCGGTTCACCGGAGTTTCACCGACTCATCAGCGAGGTGCGGTTCCGGACACGCTGTTGGACCGGTCGCGCGCCTTGGCGGACGCGATCGGGAAGCATAGCAATAAGTATCTACCATACCAGCGGGGACAGAACGATCAGGGAGTTACAGACGCTTTACGGCACCTGGGTGGCCCGGATCATGTCCGCAAACTTTCCGGCATTGCCACAACATGTCCCAATGCCTCCGGTCGATGGCAAGATCCGTGTGGGATACCTGTCGGCTTTGTCGGCGCGATTTCACCGGACACCAGTTCGGCCAAGCTTTTTGGCGGCTGGATCAATGCGACACGATCGGAAGCGGTTCGAGATTTTCGCCTACCACGCCGATCGCCTGGCGGACAACCGCGGAACATGTACGCAGGTGGAGATCGTCTTTCCGACAGCTTTCGGGTGATGTACGTGCGATCACTCGAGGCGATCCGTGCACTGATCGGTTGCATGTCTTGGTCTACCTCGATTTTGGTATCCATCCGCGTATGGCCCCGCCGTCAGCTTTGAGGTTGGCTCCTGAGTTCAGTTGCGTCCATGACCTGGGACGCCTGCTCACCTGCTCGTGGTTATACCAGCTGATGGATTGCGCCCAGTCCGGTGATTTTGGTGGAGCCCCGGAGACGCGACGGAGCGCATTGTTGCGCAGATCTCGTCCGTTTTGCCGCGCCGAGAATTGGGCGTGTATTGCATGCATTACGCACAGTGCGTTCAGAAAGTTATTGCTGACAAAAAAGACAGCGACGTGACTTTTGGTCTCCGAGTAGGACGCGCCGTTATCTGTTTGTTGCACCTATGATACTGTTTTCAAGTATTCGCGGCGGCAGCGGGGACAGCGTGAAATCGTGCGCAGATCGCGCGGCAGCGGTTCCTCGCTGCACGGTTGTCTTCCTGCGGTTACCGATGAAAGTGGTCGAAGCGCGATTTCAAGACAGATGGACGGATCGAGGCGTTCACGCAGCTTTAGGACTATCCGCGGACGCGATTGGCATTGCGTGTGGTTGCGTGGAGATCGCACGCTCGCTCGACTTTTTTTTGGAGATCTTGATCTGGTTGCGAGGCGATCTTCACTGGACGCCATCAGTTGGTCGGGAGGCGACCAGCGTTGGAGCGATTGCGCGGCTTGCCGGTGCGGCCTTTACCGGGCGGGCAGATTAGCGTGCCGCCGACGCACTCTTGGCGATTCTCCTCAAGCTGGGTGTAGAGTGAGACGACTGCCACCGACGCTGACGATTTTGCGTGCCGGACATCGCCATTGCCGGGCAGATTGGTCACCAGATCATGAACCGGCGGCAGGGCGTCGTCGATCATATGAGAACCTGGCTATTCACACCTCTATTACGATGTGCGTTCCGTCCGCGCGCTCGAAGGTACTGCCGGGGCGCTGAAGAAACGTTTCCGCTGAAGAGCTTCGTTCAAGTTCTGAGGGAAGATGTTTGTGCTTCCGCTGGCCATCTCGCGCTTGTATCGGTTACGCCTTTGGTTGCTATACGACTTGTGGTGGCGGTTGCTTTAGCATGGAATAAAAGTTGGTATCGCGCCAGACCGGAACCAGCGCGAGGCAGTTTGGTTCCGGTTCCTGAGGTGGTGTAACCATATGTTTCAGAGTTGGCGTCCACGGAAGAAGATGGCGTCGCCCTCGCGCCTGTTAGGGAGCTCGCACAATATCTCTCCACTTACACGCATCGTTGCGTAATCGAAAGATTCCACCTTGATAGGGACGAGCGCTGAGATTAATACTCATTCCACCCAGTCGATCTATGAGTTGTTCGAGATCAGCGACACCAGGAGTCAAAGTGATCAAGGCGTACCATCCGGTAGACTCTGCCGCCCAAACCACGTATGATTGATCGCAACCCGTGATGTCGGCGCGTCAGGTCACAGAAACTGCGAAGTGTTCGCCGCAGAAGTGGGACGTTGGCTGCTGCGGGATCCAGTGGGCACAGCTTCTTTGGCGATCGTTCCGTCTCTGGGTTATCCACTCACACAGTTTTCCAGTCAGACGCGGGAAATTCTTTGCATCTTGATTCGGTGAAGTAATCGTGGTAGACGAAAGCATGCGACTGTTCAAACTGATGCGCCAGTTCGACGAGATCCGCAGCCAGTCATGCCCCAGCTTTTGTAGGCTGAACCATGGATGATGGCGATGATACCATGCAGCAAGAAGGCACGCTTCCGTCAGCGGATTGACCGGCTGTGTGCGCCGATGTTTTCCAGGGGCTTGAAACCACGACTTCAGTTACCGAAGAGGCGGCACCAAAAGGGTGGAGCTGACGAACACAGCTGAGGTTTTTCGAGGCGCGACCGAGGTATGTTCGCCAATACCCTCACTGCTACGAGACCTTCGCTTACAAAAGTTCTGATTATGCTATGACGTTTCAGCGCTCCTTGCGGCTCGCGGCCACCAGGCGATTAAGTACCCGGCACGCCCTCCTCTGGGGACTTTCATGTTGGATGGTTTGCTGGTCGATCTCTTGAAGTAGAACGAGCTACTGGATTGGCACTGTTTACTTACTCATATTTCCGGAGAATGTATAAACATGGAGACGCACAGCGAAGCACGGATATTACTCTGCGTTGCATCAGCGTCACGCTTTAATCTTGGATTTACGAAGCGGAGAAATCGTGGCCGTTGGATTGACTGTCAGCAGGGCCGCGAATCCTCCTGAGTCGGCCTGGAACCGGGTGACGGACTAATCGCGGTATAGAGTGTCCGCACTGGCGCGCAGAATTCGAGGGAACTCGGCAAGCTCAAAATCTTCTTGCATTACGTGGATCAGAAGGTCCCTGCGCCGACTGGAAGTTTGATAAGCGACTCTCGACAACCCAGAATTATCCCAGCCAGAGCGTCACGGTTTTACACCACGGGGATCAGGAATAATGGCTATTTTTGCGGCGGAAATGACTCGCATAAATGTATTAGGATGCGATTGGTCTGTTTTCTGACCGCTGGGCGAAAACAGTCGCGCCGGGATCAATGAAGAAGCGGCGGGGTTGTTCGGTGTTTACCGTTATCTGCGACGAGTTCCTGCATGAAATTTGGACGCTGGGTCTGCGATAAGGCTTCTTGACGGCGCAGGCGGTACCTCATCAACGGGCTGGGGGTTATCTAAGCTGGGACTGTTTCGATCCTTTACGCAGGGAAACAGAGAATTTGGCAGCGGATTACCCCATAGCCCAACTGGCCAATAATGCATGCCAGACTCTCAGAGTCGTAATCAAGCTCTTCACGATTCTTGACCGGCCACTTCGGCAGCCTACTCAAATCTACACATAACGCTCAAGCGCCGGAACCGCTGGTAACTCAGGCCGCCGAGCACCTGGCCCGCTCGAGTGAAAAGCCCGCGAGTGGACCTTGGGACGCAGACGAACTTCTTCGGAAGGATTCCTTTGAGAAGTGTCCGGATCAAGATACTTTTCCGGCACCATGGGATCGCTGGCACCGACAACGGCGGGAAGCACACGAGGCGCAGGTCTCCGAGGGATGGAGGTGCTCGCTCATCGCCCGGCGCCGAAAACCACCATTTCCTCCATGCACGCTGGAAGTACGCCTGTGAACAAGCATAAGACTGGCGGACCGGGTGGGGTGACTCTGGTTCCGTCTTAATCTCACCCACCTTTCCCTGAGTCTTAGACGCGTTTCAAATTCCAGGTTCAGCGGGCTGGTATTGATTCCTCCAAAACGGTCCGGGCTGATTGCTCCTCTCTACCACATGCGTGGCAGTGTTGGCAAGAGTGGCACGCGTTTAAAAGCCTTGGAAGAAAGACAGTTTTCGCAAAGCTGTCGCCATCGCCACGGTGGTTGATCAAGTAGTTCAGATGGGGTTGCCATTCGCCTTAGAGGGCAGCATCTGGCCCGTCGCCAGAGAACACACGACATTTTGCGGAATCGAGAGTCATATTGAGTGGATGCAATGGGGCCGAGCGGATCAGCGTGGCTCCTGAAGTATGAATCGGACCGAGTCGAGTTCAATCCCGAGGCTCGTCGTCACGAACTATACTGAATGGGGATTCGAGGTGCCGGGCCACCAACCCCGGTATCGTTCACGATCAGGAATAAGCCGGTCGTACACGGAGTAGAAAGCGATGGGCGCGGCTCCGGGTCTTACTGCTGTAGCGGCGACTGGGTGAGATGAAGGCCCTCATAAGGCTAACAACGACGGTCCATCGGGCAGGCGATCACGCGAACCGCAGCACTTAACAACTCTGGAAGCGATCCACGTAATCGCCGCTGTGCTTGTAGTAGATGGGCTCCTCAATTGGCAGGGTCCAATATCGTTCCGTCCTGAGTCGATCTACTCGGGCAATGAGCCGGTGCGCTGCAGGGGAGCGCCTCGGATCTCAGCGAGAAAGAACGTAGCAGCGGATCAAAGTTCAGTGATCCGGCGATCAGCCGCCGATGACCTTTTCGTCTAGCTCATCCGAGACGATTGGGATCTGCCGGATCGTCGGCGTATTGCTCACCAGTAAAGACGCTCACTGCGTAAAAAAGCGGCTTGACACCACAGTGATCGCGCGCAGCGGACCTAACGGCGGGCGAAGGCATCCCAGATTACAAACGAGAAATCGCTGAAACGGATGCTCAGCGCAGTCGCCTGGCGGGAGCGGAATAAGCGTGAACCACAAGTTCAAGCGACACTACCGTACTCTTGAGCTCACTGGCGTGTGCGGCGGTTTTTGCATTGAGTGTCGCGATCGTCGGTACCCGGACGTCACCAGTGATCCAAACGTCACCATCGAGGCTGATGAGCGGAAGGTGGCCATCGGTGTCACTGCTGAAGTGCGGAGAAGATTGACGAGGCCAGCACTACCGGCAGCTTAGACTTGCGAAGCGTCCGGGCCACGAGGAACGCCAGAAAGGTGGCCTGTGGTTTCCGAGCCGAGGCCTTGCAATGGGTCGGCGACGCCAGCGAAATGAAGGCCCAGCGAAACCGCTGTGACTTAACTTTAGCTCGACTGTAACTTCGAAGCTCACAACACGGTTCTGGACAAAGTCGTCAAGGTCTTTGCAGAGCCGATCGGGATCCTCAAACTCGTTGAGCAAGGTCTCATACGCCAACTGAATCCCCACTGGTAAGGAGGTCCCAGAAGCGCGCAGAGGGCATCCCGTCGACGGGGTATCGCTCCCGGCGGGCGTTTTTTCAAGTCCAGCAAGACAGATTCTTCACCGACTTTTCGGACCATGACGTCGGGTGAATGCAGGAAACAATGGAATCAAATGATATTGACGCCTGGGTTCTTTTAGATCTGAAGGACGGCATTTCTAACATCGTCAGACGCAAACTCTAGAAGGTAGGCAAGAGTGACCGTATCGTTACTTTTGAAATTAACCGACGAGCTGCATCAGGTGGCGAGTTAGCCGATTAGGATTTGTAAGTTCGCGTCATTATGGGTAAAGCTAATTGTTCGGCATCAGTCGTGTAGTTGCGGCGGGTGATGGGCATGTTACGTTTGCGATGAACTTTTCTCAGGAGCGGCGGCAACGGCGTAAGATCTTACCAGCAGGACCGGTTCATTAAAACTTTTAGAAGCCGAAAGGCAGAAAACGAAGTTTCGGCGCTTTTCGCATCCTTCTCGTGTGGGTTCATTAATGCCACTTCTGCATTTTGGCAGATAGAGTCTTCGCCTTTTAAACAGCAATCGCGGCCAGGTGGGCCAGGAAAGCGACGTAGTGATCGTCGCGCTCTTCAGGCTTGGGACAGCCGCGCCATCGTCGATGCGGTTGATTGCCCGCTGCTACGAAACAAGCCGCCAGGCTCGGTTGCCAAGTCTTTTTGGCGCCGAGAAATGCCACCGCACGCCCTTTATTACGAGCGTCGCTGCATGCAAAGGTTCAAAGCCCATTTCACCAATGCGAATGAGAAAGACTCGACCTAGTGCGCTTATGTTTGCGGAAACGACTCAGGTGAACCGAACTGATTAGTCGGTAAAGAATGATGTTCCCAGGGAGCCACCAAAAACTCGAAGAGTCCTTCATAGTGGAATGGGGTGGTCGTCGCTTAAGTGCTGTTGGTAAATCAAGCGGAGTGGTCGGGAGGAATTTTGAAGCGACCGCGTCAAATCTCGAAATCGCCTGGACGTAGTTCAACGTCGGCGTTTCCTTCGATCGGAATGTCGTCAAGAGTCAATCTAACATTACTGCGGATACACGTAGACCGTAAAGCGAGTAGTCGAAGCCGGTGGAGACAATTTGTCCTCTGCGGCGCTCTCGACGGGTAAACACCGAAACTCAAATCCGATCATCTCCAACGGAACAAGAGGCTCACGTACTGACTTCGAAGGTGTGTAAAGTAACAGCAAAGGTTGGCCAAAGATCTAAAAAAGCAAAGTGAAAATTAGCGCTACAGAAAAATCTAATTCAACATAAAGGGTTGTCAAAGTCGGCTACCTGAATCCCAAAAATGCGGTGCTTCACGATGCGAGGATCCGCTCGCAAAGAGTGATTCGCCTATATAATACTGACAATAGATCATGATTCCCACGGTTTATTTCTTCTTATTCTAAGAATTCACAACGGAGCCGCTGCTCTGATTCAGGGCACAGCCCTGGCGCTCTTCGACAATGATGGTCTCGAGCGTCTAACTGGGCTTCGTTACTTAAATCATACCTCCTTACGAAAACCAGCAGTATGTAGAATCGGATTGTTGTTTGGGAACAGCAAGTGGTTGACACGCACTTTCTAAGTTGGGTGAGTTTTGTATTAGCTGCGGCGGGGGCTGGTCGTGAGATGATCGCGTTATCGCGCGCTGGCTTTAAAGTGAAGTGGATTCGATTGTTGTCAGCCTTTAGTCAGTCAGGTAAAGAGGCTTTAAGAACATAAGATTGACGCGCGGCGCTCGAATATGCAAGCCTTCCGGGTTTATCCTGCAACCAACAGCACGACGCCGCTTTAGTTGGTTTTCGGGATACATGTACATTCGAGGCGAGATCGCAGAATTCGTTTTTCCTGGAACGTGGCTTTGGTGAAACCCAATTCTCCAGTCATGGTTTTCATTTGTTGAAGGCTCTTCAGGAAAAAGACGCTCGTGGACGGCAAGAATTTGGTACGGCTTGCGCAGACGCGACTTCGACTGGCCAGGCGCTGGTTGAAGAATTGCCTCAAAGATGGTTTTTCAACATCATTTTCTACTCGAACAGATTCTCGTTCAGAGATGAATGAAGCGGGATTAGATCTTGTCTTATACAATGGCGGAACCTGCTACGGTCAATGCGGTGGAGTCTAGTCCGTGAGGAGCGACTGCAGTCGACGCTCTGACTCGCCTTTGATAAAGCGATTTCTAAGAATCCAACCGGCACCAGCAGAGTTTGCCTCAAAGCTAACTCGAGAACAGGAGCAATTCGATGAGAAGAATCGCATTGCAGTTACTGACATTCCTATGCATATTAGCGGTGCCGCTGGAGGTTGCAAACAGCCAAACCGCGATCGTTCGACCCACCGATCCTGACCTCTCGAAACAGCCAACCCTCTTATGTCGTCGCCTATGCCCACCTCGACACGCAATGGCGCTGGCAGTATCCGCAGGTCATCAACGAATACATCCCGAAGACGATGCACGACAACTTTGCGCTCTTCGAAAAGTATCCGCACTACATCTTCAACTTCAGTGGCGCAAACCGCTATCGCATGATGAAGGAGTATTGGCCGGCCGACTATCATGCGTGTGAAGTCAGTACATCGCCGCTGGTCGTTGGTTTCCTGCCGGGTCGTCGATGGAGGAATCAGACGTCAACTCTCCCTCGGCCGAGTCGATCATCCAGCAGATCCTTTACGGCAATCAATACTTCCGCCGCGAATTCGGCAAGACCAGCGCTGAATACATGCTGCCCCGACTGTTTCGGTTTTCCAGCTTCGTTGCCCAGCATCCTGGCGCACATGGGTATCAAAGGTTTCTCGACTCAAAAGCTCACCTGGAACTCAGCGACGATGTTAGGTGGACGTGGTTCGATCGAAGAGACACCCAAGGGAATTCCTTTCAACGTCGGCTTCTGGCAAGGACCTGATGGACGTGGCGTGATCGCGGCTTTCAATCCAGGCAGTTACGGCGGGCAAATTCGCGAAGACATCAGCAAGAGTCCTGTTCATCGCTGATGCGTCAGCGAGAAACAATCCAGTCGATTGGCCGACACGCGTGCAACGCAACGGGAAAGTAAGTGGAGTGTTTACGGACTACCACTACTACGGCACCGGCGACACCGGCGGTTCGCCACGTGAGACTCGGTGCGAATGGTTGAGGCAATCGTCTCGCGCAATCCTTCGTTTGTGCCGACGATGCCAAACAGCGCTCCGGTAACAACGGTCGGTGATGGCCCACTCAACGTCGTTTCATCGACTGCTGAACAGATGTTTTTGAACATCCGTCCGGATCAGTTAGCAGGCTTGCCACGCTACCAGGGTGATCTGCTGTTAACCGATCATTCGGCCGGTTCAATAACTTCGGAGACCTATCAAAAGCGCTGGAACCGAAAGAACGAACTGCTTGCCGACGCCGCCGAGAAGGCTTCGGTCGCCGCCTCGTGGCTTGGCCTGCGAACCTATCCACAGCAGCGATTGAACAACGCGTGGACGCTGGTTATGGGCGGTCAGTTTCACGACATCCTGCCCGGCACCGCGACGCCTAAGGCTTTCGAGTTTTCATGGAACGACGACGTTATCGCGATGAATCAGTTTGCCGGTGTGCTCACTGACGCAACCGAGGCGATCGCTTCAGGGCTGAACACCGACACTACGGGCATGCCGATAGTTGTTTACAATCCGCTGAACATAGCTCGCGAAGACGTGGTTGAGGCGTCAGTAAGCTTTTCCGGATCGAATGCCGAGAGGCTTGCAAGTCGTCGCACCGGATGGGCGCGAAGTGCCGACACAGATCGTCGAGAACAATCATGGCCTGTGGCGAATCCTGTTTCTTGCTAAAGCGCCTTCTGTTGGTTATGCAGTCTACGATGTACAGGCAGTCGCCGCTCAGAAGACGAACTCTTCGCTCAGCGTTACGGAATCCAGTCTCGAAAACCAGCGCTACAAGATTCAAGTGAACGAAGCCGGCGACGTCGCCAGCATCTTCGACAAGAAGCTCAACAAGGAGTTGTTAACCGGTCCGATTCGTCTCGCCATCAAAGCCGACACGCCAACTCAGTGGCCGGCCTGGAACATGGATTGGTCAGATCAACAGAAGCCGCCTCGCTCATATGTCGGCGGCGTGGCCAAGATTCGAATAGCCGAGAACGGTCCGGTTCGTGTTGCGTTGGAAGTTAGTCGCGAAACGGAAGGCTCGAAGTTTGTACAAACCATTCCGCTTGTCGGCAGGCGACGCGGGCAATCGAGTTGAGTTTGGCAATGTCATCGATTGGAAGACGAGTAACGCAAATCTCAAAGCGACGTTTCCGCTTACCGCTTCCAACTTCAATGCGACTTACAACTGGGACATCGGAACGATTCAACGCAGCACCAACGACGAGCGGAAGTTTGAGGTCCCTTCCCACCAATGGTTCGACTTAACTGATCGCTCAGGAGCCTTCAGAGTTACGGTGCTCTCAGATTGTAAGAACGCGTCTGACAAGCCCGATGACCAAACACTCCGTTTGACTCTGCTTCGTACTCCCGGAATTGCTCCGCGAGCCGGCTATGCAGATCAGGCGACCCAGGATTGGGGACATCATGAGTTTGTTTACGGACTCGCCTCGCACAGTGGTGACTGGCGAAGCAGAACAGACGGATTGGCAAGCGCAGCGATTGAATCAGCCGTTGATTGCGTTTCAAAGCTCGAGACATCCGGGTGGGTTAGGCAAGAGCTTTTCGATCTTGAGAGTGAGCGATAGTCGTGTTCGCGTGCTGGCTCTCAAGAAGGCTGAAGACTCGGATGAAGTGATTGTGCGCATCGTCGAACTCGATGGACGACCGGCAACGAACGTCAGGTTATCGTTTGCCGCACCCGTCGTGTCCGCGCGTGAAGTTAATGGTCAGGAACAACCACTTGGGCGAGCGACAATAAACAATGGACAGCTAGTAACAAGTCTGGGTCGTTATCAACCGCGAACATTCGCGGTGAAACTGGCAGCTCCTTCGATCCGAATGTCGTCACCACGATCAGAGCCGATCGCACTCGATTACGATCTCGACGTCGCGACTGTGGACGGCGAGAAGTCGTCAGCTGGGCTTCAATGGCAAAGGTGCAGCGTTGCCCGCGGAGATGTTGCCGAGCGAGATTGCTTTCGGAGGCATCACTTTTCGCCTTGGCCGGAGGCGACAAGCCAAACGCGGTTGTAGCAAGAGGACAGTCGTTCACGTTGCCTAAAGGATTGCGCAGAATTTATATCCTCGCGGCCTCTGCGGACGATGATCAGAAAGCAAAGTTTGGAATTGGGCTGAGATCAGTCGACCTGACCATTCCTTCATGGGGCGGATTCATTGGACAGTGGGACGATCGCCAGTGGAAACAAACTGAAGTCCAAATTCCACCGCGCACGCCGCCGCCGGGAACACCGCCAGACATCGCGGCGCAGCTTCAGCGACCACGAACACGAATCGATCCGTATGGTCAGATGGTTGGAATCACGCCGGGCTTTATCAAGCGGTCAGCGCTAGCATGGTTTGCGTCGCATCATCACACGGCAGCAGGAACAAACGAGGCGTACTCATATTCATACTTGTTTGCCTTTGTGATCGATGTGCCTTCGAATGCCGAAAAAGTTAACGTTGCCAATGAATGAAAACATTCGCATCCTGGCAATTACCGGATCGAACGAGGGAAATAAAGGTGAAGCCTGCGCAGCCGCTCTACGACACGTTGGAGAAGTAGCTTTGAAGTACTGCGCGTAAGCTGGTTACGTACCCAAAGCCCAGTGGTTGCAGCTTTGGGCAACCCTGGGGTGGTAACTGATTAATAGTTCGATCAACCCGGAACGCGGTTGCGTCAATCGTCGGACAATCGGGCTCCGTGGTTTCGTGTTGGGAGACCGCAACCGCGTTGCGGGTTGATCTATCGATCACCGATCTACCCAGGGTTGCCCAAAGCTGCAACCCTGGGCTTTGAAGTCGTAACCGCTTCGCGGTACACCAACCCACGAACCAAAACTAGGACAACGAACCAAAGACCAAAGACCGAAGACCAAACCACACATCAAAATGCTCACCCTAACCAATATCCACAAACGCTTTGGTCCCACGATCGCCCTCGACGGCGTAAGTCTCGAATCTCCGCAAAGGTGAAGTGCACGCCTTGATCGGCGAGAACGGTGCTGGCAAGAGTACCTTGATGAACATCATCGCGGGATCGTTACGTGCTGACGAAGGACAGATGGAGATTGACGGCAAGCCTTACTCTGCCGACGAATCCACTTGATGCCCGGCTCAATGGCATCGCGTTGATTCATCAGGAGCTTTCGTTGTGTTCACATCTTACGGTTGCCGAAAATATTTTGATGGGAATCGAGTCGTCGCGATTCGGTTGGCTAAATCGTGAGAAGCTGATCGCCCGCACCACTGAAGTACTAAAAACATTTCACCATGCCGACATTCGTCCCGATAAGCGAGTGAGTGAGCTATCAGTAGCGGCGCGTCAGATCGTGGAAATCTCCAGGGCCATTGCGGCTCGCGCTCGCATCATCCTCATGGACGAACCCACCAGCAGTCTGCAACGCGACGACGTCAGTCAACTGTTCACCCTGATTCGTAAACTTAGTTCTGAAGGGATCTCGGTGGTTTACATCAGTCACTTCCTTGAAGAAGTTCGACAGATCTCAGACCGGTTTACGGTGTTGAGAGATGGACGTAGCGTCGCCAGCGGTGAGATTGCCTCCACCACCGACGATGAGTTGATCGCGAAGATGGTGGGGCGTTCCCAAAGACTTTGTTTCCGTCGCGTAAGAATTCTCCGGGAGAAACGATCCTGGCTGTGCGAAATCTTGCCGCGCCTCCGTTATTGAAAGATGCGAGTTTCGATCTACGTCGCGGAGAGATTCTTGGCATTGCAGGGTTGATGGGGTCGGGACGGACGCCATTACTGCGCTCCATCTTCGGTCTCGAACATCCGGCAAGTGGGACCATCACGGTTAACCAAAAACTTTTGCGTGGAAACACGCCGGCACATGGGGCTGGTCGACGGACTTGGCTATTTGAGTGAAGACAGGAAAGGCGACGGACTAACACTGAATCAATCAGTCGCCGACAATACGACGGTAACGAAGTTCAGTTCGTGTTCTCGGCTTTGGCTGGATCGATCTTGGTAAGCAGCGACTCCAGACTGAAAAGTTGGTTAGTGCATTAAAGATCAAGACTCAGAACGTAAAACAACCGGTCGGCGCGCTCTCCGGTGGTAATCAACAAAAAGTAATCGTCGCCCGGTTGCTACATCAGGACGCAGACATACTTCTCCTTGATGAACCGACGCGCGGAATCGACATTGGCAGTAAGGCCCAGGTCTACGAAACAATTGCTCGATGCGCAGAACAGAACAAGGCAGTGTTGATGGTGAGTTCGTACCTGCCTGAACTGTTTGGAATGTGCGATCGACTGGCAGTGATGAGTCGCGGGCGATTGTCGGAAGTTAGGCCGATAGATGAGTGGACTCCGGAGAGTGTGTTGCAGGCCGCGATCGGAAGCGAAGTTCCAGTGTCGTAGTGGACTTTGCTGCTCAACCTGCTTCATTGACGACAAGCTAAAGAGGCCCTGTAGTTCAGAACAAGTTGGGAAGGGCGGTTTACCCCCGCTGGCCTGGCTAAACAAACCTTGATGTAACTCTCAATTTAGGCCAGCGGGGTAAACCGCCCTTCCCAACTTTGTTCTGCAACTTCAATACCTTTTCTGCTTGTACTGACTTTTTGCAAAGAGCCTCTAAAGCATATTGGCCATGTCTAGTTCTTCCCATCGCGTCTTTCGTGCTCCCGGTCGTGTCAACTTGATCGGCGAACACACTGATTACAACGACGGCTTCGTGATGCCGGTCGCGATCAACTTCTCCACGCGTGTCGATCTCCTTCCAATTCCTGAACGACGAATCGAAATCTATTCCGAGCTTTCAGGAAGAAGTTGTTCCTCGAACTTGATAATCCGCCTTCGAAAGCGACGTGGACATTGGAGCGACTATCCGGTTGGCGTCGCATCGATGTTGCTTGAAGCCGGATACGAACTCAGTGGTGCTCGTCTTAGTATCCAAAGTGACGTGCCAATTGGTTCCGGTTTGAGTTCATCCGCTGCGCTGGAAGTCGCCACAGCTTACGCACTAAACAAAGCTTCTAATTTGAATATCGAACAGCGCTGAGCTTGGCCAAACTTTGTCGCAAAGCCGAGAACGAATTTGTCGGGGCGCGCGTCGGAATCATGGATCAGTTTATTTCTCTGTTTGGTGAGACGGACAAAGCTCTGCTCCTGGATTGCCGGTCGCTTCAATTCAGACTTCTGCCCCTATCAAGTGATGCGCAGTTAGTTATTTGCAACACAATGGTGAAGCATGCGCTGGCTTCGAGTGCGTACAATGAACGTCGAATGCAGTGTGAAGAAGGTGTCGAGCGACTAAGTTCTGTTCTGCCAAATGTGAAAGCGCTGCGAGATGTAACGCCCACTCAGCTTGAGCAACACAAGGATCTATTGCGAGAAGTTGTCTATCGACGTTGCCGTCATATCATCACTGAAAATGAACGCGTCCTGGCTGCCGGCGAAGCTTTGGAGCAGAGTGACCTGGATCGATTTGGAGAGTTGATGAATCAGTCGCATGAAAGTTTGCGGGATGATTTTGAAGTGAGTTGTGAAGAGCTTGATCTAATGGTGAATCTTGCACGGGGTATCGATGGTGTTTTGGGCGCACGAATGACCGGTGGCGGATTTGGTGGCTGTACGGTTAATCTGGTTGCGCGGAGAGAAGGTGGATAACTTCAAGACCGTAGTTGCTAACGGCTATCAGAAAACAGCCGGCATCGCACCGGAGATTTATGTTTGCAACGCGGTGCAAGGTGCTGAAGAAATTTGAAATCTTCTTGGAGTGCGGTGGTTGAATGTCCGATATGCTTTAGCTTGTCGCTGCTTCCCTCTAGAGCGTCCTTGGCTGTGACAACGACAAGCTAAAGCATATCGGACATTCAACCACCGCACTCCAAGGGGACGTCCTAAACTTTATGAAACTTATTATTCTTGCTGCTGGTTACGCTACTCGTCTTTATCCGCTGACCTTAAATCAGCCGAAACCTCTGTTGCACGTGGCGGGTAAACCAATGCTCGAACACGTCACGGATAACCTGGCATCGATCGGTGACATCGACGATGTGTACGTTGTCACAAACGCGAAGTTTGTAGATCACTTCCAAAACTGGGCCGACACTTGTAAGCAATCCAAACGGTTCTGTTTTGAAGTGGTCAACGACGGTACCACCGACGAATCAATAGGTTAGGTGCGATTGGCGACACTCACCTGGTCCTCGACAAGCACGGCATCGATGAAGACATCATGGTTGTCGGTGGCGACAATCTTTTCAGCCACGATCTTTTGAATTTGGTGAATTCTGTCGTGAGAAGAATGCCCCGGTGCTTGCCGTATATGACGTCGGAGATCTGAATGAGATCAAGAAATACAATTCGATCGAAGTCGACGCTGAAGGTCGAATCACTTTCTTCGAAGAGAAACCCGCCGAGCCGAAGAGTACATTGACCGGCATCGCGCTCTACTATTATCCGAAATCTTCTTTACCACTGATTCGTCAATACATTGCTGAAGGAAACAATCCCGATCAGCCCGGCCGGCTTTGTGCAATGGATGTATCAACGCACGCCTTTCTATACCGGAAGGTTCCGGGGTTGTGGTTTGACGTCGGATCAAAGGAGACGCTGGAAGAAGCGAATAGAGTGTTTGCGCAGTCAGTACAGCGTAACGCGGTAGCGTCGGGTCCTCGCTGCTTCGATGCGAGCTCAATCACAGAACACACCCGACGCTACCGCGTTTCGGTACTGACCTCAGGACCACTAGATCAGGAGCACATTTGAATCTAACCACCAAGCCATTCGGCAACTCACTGACGGAACTGCGGTCAATCTCTACACACTTTCAAACGATCGCGGTTTCGAGGTGTCGATCACTAACTACGGCGGCGCGATCACCACGATTAATGCGCCGGATCGAAACGGCAATCTCGACGACGTGGTGCTTGGGTATGACACGCTTGCTGAGTATGTGCGGCATCCGCGATATCTCGGTGCGCTGATTGGACGACACGCGAACCGCCTCGCGCTCGGTAGATTTTCACTCAACGGAAATAGTTACCAGCTCGCTCAGAACAACGGTGAGAATCATCTGCATGGAGGAGTCAAAGGATTTCATAAGGTCGTATGGGATGCCGAAGCTCAGGCGTACGACGATGAAGTTGTTTTGCGACTCTCGTATTTGAGTAAAGACGGAGAAGAGAACTACCCTGGCAATCTGTCGGTGAAGTCGACTATGTTGTAACCAATAGCAATGAACTCCGCGTCGAATATAGAGCCACGACTGACAAAGACACGATCGTCAATCTCACAAACCATTCATATTTCAACCTGGCAGGTCGTGGAGATATTCTCGGCCACGAACTGATGATAAATGCCGATAGCTTTACCCCGGTTTCAAAAGAGTTGATTCCGAGTGGTGAGATCTCGATTGGTAAAGGGAACGCCTCTCGATTTCACAAGTGCGAAGAGCGATTGCGGCAGATATTAACGATCAATACGAGCAGTTAGGTTTTACCGGCGGCTTCGATCACAACTTCGTTACTAAACGGCAGCGACGCCACGCCAAAATTGGCCGCCCGCTTATACGAGCCAACGACAGGGCGCAAACTGGAAGTCTTCACAACACAACCAGGCATGCAGTTTTACTCGGGCAATTTTCTGGATGGAAGTTTGAGCGGCAAGGGCGGGGTCGTTTATCAAAAGTACGCAGCGTTGTGTTTGGAGACGCAGCGATTTCCTGACGCGCCGAATCACGAAAACTTTCCCACGACTGTCTTGAAGCCTGGCGAAGTTTATAACGAAGTAACAGTCTTCAAGTTCTCAACCTAGGACACCCTTTAGTGGCGCCCTGACCTGTGCGGGCGCGCTCTTCTGGGACCGCAGGCGTCCTCGCCTGCACACGTAACCCTACGGAACTTGAATGAGCGACAACCGCAGGCGAGGACGCCTGCGGTCCCAGAAGAGCGCGCCCGTTAGTTCGAAACGCGTCACTAAAGAGTTATGTCGACTCAAACAACATTACTCTTGATTACTGCGCTCCTGTTTCTAGCCACTCCACTTGATCCGCGAGTCGAGTTTGAGCACAACTCGAACAGGACGGCGACGCGCAACTTCACCTTCGCGAATATCCCGTCGCCGAGCAAGACCGACGCTGCTACAAAAGCTACGCTGACCATGATCGACGGAGTTATTGATGGTGGTAGTGGTGAACTAAGCGCGCTGAACGACGGACTGCTTCCGACAAATGACGACGATCCAGGTGCTAACCTTTACTTTAGAGCCAGCTCGATGGGCGGAAGGTTTCGGATGGATTTTGAAGCCCAATCGATATCGCTCGAGTAATAACTTATTCCTGGCATTCCAATACACGCGGCCCACAACTCTACAAGCTCTACACGGCAGATGGCTCAGAATCCAGGTCTCAACCTTGCACCTAAACGAGGAGTGGATCCAGCCACTTGCGGTTGGAAGTTTATCGCCACCGTGAGCACGATACCGAAGCAAGGTGAAGACGGCGGGCAGTATGCAGCAAGTGTGACGGATGCGAGCGGAAGCCTGGGTAAGTACCGCTACCTGATGTTTGATTGTTATGTAACTGAGCTGAACGACGACTGGGGAAATACTTTCTATAGTGAGATTGATGTGGTGGAGAGGTAGCCGAACTACCCTACCCAACCCGGTCTCTTCGCCTCATAAACGCTAATCGCGTCCTCATGCCTCAGGGTTAACCCGATGTCGTCCAAACCTTCCAACAGGCAATCGCGCTGAAACTCCGAAACTCGGAATGTCGTCGACAATCCAATCTCATCAACCACAGTTTGGTTTTCCAAATCGACGGTGAGTTTGTAGCCCTCATTCTCCTGCGTTCGCTGTAGGATCTCGCTAACGATTGACTCGGCAAGCACAATAGGCAGCATTCCATTCTTGAAGCAGTTGTTCGCGAAGATATCGGCGAACGACGGCGCAATGATCACGCGGAAGCCATATTCAGCCAACGCCCACGGCGCGTGCTCGCGTGACGACCCACACCCAAAGTTCTTGGCTGTGACCAGAATTGAAGCACCCTGATAACGCGGTTCGTTCAGGATGAACTTTGGATTTGGTGTTCCGTCGGCCAAGTAGCGCCAGTCAAAAAGAGAAACTCGCCGAAACCTGTTCGCTCAATCCGCTTGAGAAACTGCTTCGGAATGATCTGATCCGTGTCGACGTTTGCGCGATCGAGCGGCGCAACGATTCCAGTGTGCTTAGTAAATTTGTTCATTCTCTTCGTAACCCTTTAGTAACGCCTTCAAACTCACGGACGCGCTCTTCGGGGACCGCCGAAGGGGCGTATGATCGAACAGGTCCGAGTATGGCAAGGACGTCTAAGTGGGTCGAACAAGCTGGGAAGGGTGGCAAGCGGAAAATTGGACGGCTTAGATTATTTGTCCCGAGCGCGCCCCCGCTGAGGTTAGCTTGTACCCACTAAAATACTTCTAGCGGGAGTCAGCGGGGGCACGCTCCGGGCTAGAATTTGCAGCGCGTCCAAGTTTCCGCTGCCCCCTTCCCAGCTTGTTCAATCCACTCGGATTACTTGAACTCCCACTTGCGTACGTCGGTGAAGTGTCCCTTGATTGCTGCTGCCGCTGCCATCATTGGACTAACCAGGTGCGTTCGGCCACCACGTCCCTGGCGTCCCTCAAAGTTTCGATTACTCGTCGACGCGCAGCGCTCACCGGGTTGCAGAATGTCCGGGTTCATTCCTAAACACATCGAACAGCCAGGCTCACGCCACTCAAAGCCGGCGTCACTGAATATGCGATCGAGTCCTTCTCGTTCGGCTGCTTGCTTGACGTCGTAAGAGCCGGGCACCACCAAAGCATTAACTGACGAACTGATGTGGTAACCCTTCACCACACGAGCCGCGGCGCGCAGGTCTTCGATTCGTGCGTTTAGTGCAAGACCCGATGAATGCTCGGTCGATGGAGATGTCTTCAATACTTGTCGACGGCTTCAACGCCATGTATTCGAGCGCTCGTTCCGCCGCTTGTCGATCAGCCAGAGTCGTTGCGTCGGCAGGATCTGGAACAACACTCGAGATCGGAACGACCATGCCAGGATTTGTGCCCCACGTCACGAAAGGCTCCAACGTTGAAGCATCAATCTCAACGACCTTGTCGAACACCGCGTCGTCGTCACTGACTAAAGTTCGCCAGTAACTTACCGCCGCATCCCAGGCTTCTCCCTGGGGCGCATACCGACGACCCTTGACGTACTCCAATGTCGTTTCATCTGGCGCGACCATCCCTGCGCGCGCACCCGGCTTCGATGCTCATATTGCAGAGTGTCATGCGTCCTTCCATCGACAACTCCCGCACCGCTTCGCCGGCGTACTCGATTACGTAACCTGTCGCTCCATCTGTACCGATCTTGCCGATGATTCCCAGGGCGAGATCTTTTGCAGTAACTCCCTCGGGCAATCGTCCGGAGGTTTTGAACTTTCATCGTGCGCGGTTTGGTTTGCGGCAAGCATTGAGTCGCCAGCACGTGCTTCCACTTCACTCGTGCCGATGCCAAATGCCAGGGCCCCAAACGCTCCATGTGTGCTGGTGTGACTATCACCACAAACGATCGTCATGCCGAGGTTGAGTCACTCCCAACTCGGGTCCAATAACGTGGACGATGCCTTGTTCGGGTGAGTCGATATCAAAGAGTTGAATACCAAACTCGGCACAGTTCTGTCGTAACGTTTCGATTTGCTTTGCCGCAATTGCATCAGCGATTGGCAGGCTTCGATCCGTGGTCGGAACGTTATGATCAGCAGTGCCAACAGTCAGATCAGGACGTCGAACCTTACGGCCCGCCTGGCGCAATCCCTCGAAGGCCTGCGGCGAAGTGACTTCGTGAATGAGATGGAGGTCGATGTAGAGAAGTGTAGGTTCGTTTTGAGCTTCTCTGACAACATGAGCGCGCCAGAGTTTTTCGAATAAAGTCATAGGAAGAAACCAGTGCTTTGTGCTTTGAGCTTTGTTCGCTCGGTTAAGTAACTCTAAAAATCTACGGGGACAAAGTACAAAGATCTAAGTACAAAGTACAAAGCTTCACACCGCATGGTACGCGTGCCGCATATCTGCGATCTCGGTAACTGCTTCCGAAACCAGTTCGCCGATCTCCGAGGTGTTGGCAACATAACCGCCAGTGCCGTGTGCGATGTCGGGTGTGCGATAGCCGGCTTCGAGCACATGTTCGATGGCCAGTTCGATATCGCACGCTTCCTGCTCGAAGTTTAGCCGAATGTCTAAGCATCATCGCGGCGGAGGCAATTGCGCCGAACGGATTGGCAATACCTTGTCCCGCAATGTCAGGAGCAGAACCATGCACCGGCTCATAGAAACCAACCTCGCCGCCTATGGTTCCTGAGCCAAGCATTCCCAGTGAGCCGGTTATCACTGCCGCTTCGTCGGAAAGAATATCGCCAAAGAGATTCTCGGTTAGGACCACGTCGAACCGACGCGGACTGGTGATCAGATGCATCGCACAAGCGTCAACGTAAAGATGCTCGAGCAAAACGTCCGGGTAATTTGCGCCGATGCGCGTGACGGTCTGCCGCCAGAGTTGAGACGTCTCAAGTACGTTTGCTTTGTCTACCGAAGTAACTTTGCTTCGTCGCTTACGCGCGGCCTCAAAAGCGACTTTGGCAACGCGCTCAATTTCTTCCACCGAATAACGCATGGTGTTGAATGCTGAGGCTGTAGCGTCCGATCCTGAGAAGCCACGCGGTTCTCCAAAATACAGACCACCGAGCAGTTCCCTGACGATCAGGATGTCGGTGCCGCGACCAACTTCTGTGCGCAACGGAGAACAGGCTGCGATGGCCGAATAAGAAATTGCCGGGCGAAGATTCGCGTATCCACCCAACGCTCTTCTTAACAAAAGCAAACCCGCTTCGGGACGTTGATGTGGTGGCAACTGATCGTATTCCGGTGAACCGACGGCGCCGAGCAATACGGCGTCACTCGCGAGACAAGCATCGAGAGTTGGACGCGGCAACGGGGATCCAAACTCCCGAATCGCGGCTCCACCGACGACATGCTCCGTGAATTCGAATGAGTAACCTGAAATACCAGCGACCGTCTCAAGTACCCTTACCGCCTGGGCCGTAACTTCTGGTCCGATACCATCGCCGGGAAGAACTGTCACTTTCAGTTTCATTACTTTCCTCTAGATGAAAATTCTGGCCTTTGGTCTTAGGGCTTTGGCCTTTGACTGACAAGTCATAGGTCAGAAATTCAAGTCCCAAGACCAAAGGCCGAAGACCGTCACTAGCCTTTGTTTCAACCCCAATGTTCTTCTGTTACGCCGCCGCTGACTTCTCGCGGATTTTCGCGTTGGCGCTCAGCAGTGAAATCAAATCCTGGTCATAGACCTTTTTCTTGCGGTCCGCCAGGTTCGTAAAGTTTGCATATGCTTCTTCGAGTTCGTCAGGCGTGACCTCGTAACCGAGCTCGACATAGCGAAGCGACAAAGCATGACGTCCGGAGTGTTTGCCGAGAACCAACTCGTTTGCCGGAACTCCGACCGACTCAGGCGTCATGATCTCATAGCACAGCGGATTGTTGATAACTCCATGCTGATGAATACCGGCTTCGTGGGCGAATGCGTTTCGACCGACGATTGCCTTGTTTGGCTGAACAGCGAAGCCGACAATTTCGAAAGCAACTGGCTAGCTGGATAAAGTTCAGTCGTGTCGATGCGGGTTTCGTAAGGCAGACGATCCGCTCTAACGCGCAACGCCATCACGATCTCTTCCAGTGAAGCATTTCCCGCACGCTCGCCGATTCCATTAATTGTGCATTCAATCTGACGCGCACCTGCTTCAATTGCCGCCAGGCTGTTTGCGACTGCAAGGCCCAGGTCGTTGTGACAGTGAACACTGATAACGACCTCTCGGTTTCTAACCACTCGTTCACGAATCGTGGTAATCAGCGAAGTGAACTCACTCGGGGTCGTGTAGCCGACAGTGTCTGGAATATTCAGTATCGAGGCTCCAGCATCGACAGCGGTGTCCAGCACTTCGCACAAGTAATCAATATCGCTGCGCGTCGCGTCTTCTGCTGAGAACTCAACTTCGTCGGTGTAGTCGCGAGCCTGTCTGACGTGCAGCGCGAGTCATGGCGATAACGTCAGCGCGTGACTTCTTGAGTTTGTGCTCTAGGTGAATGTCTGACGTGGCCACAAAAGTGTGAATACGTGGACGGGCTGCGCCGGCCAGTGCGTCGGCCGCGCGGGCCACATCCTGTGGAGCGGTCCGGCACAGTGCGGCGACCGTGACTTCCCGACACTCAGCGGCGACTGCTCGAACAGCATTGAAGTCGCCTTCGGAAGCGATCGGGAAACCCGCTTCAATTATGTCAACGCCAAGTTCCTGAAGCTTCACAGCCATCCGAACTTTCTCGCTGAGGTTCATCGAACAGCCGGGTGACTGCTCGCCGTCGCGCAACGTTGTATCGAAAACTGTGACTCTCTCTTGTGACATGGGGATTCCTCCAGTGTGGGCAAGCCAAGCCAATGCTAAAGAATCAGGGCCTCGAAGTCAAAGTTATAATCTTTATATAAAGATAAGCACCTGTGATAACATAACCTGCGCTTTTTATCGGATAACGTCGGACGTGGAGGTGCATTGGACGTCAACCAGCTTGAGGTGCTAATTGCGGTGGCCAAGGAGCAGAGTTTTTCGCGGGCTGCCCAGTCTCTGCACCGCACTCAACCCGCAGTCAGTCAGGCAATTAGGCGCCTGGAGAACGAACTGGGTGAGCCTTTGTTTGACAGGTCTTCAAGAGACGGAACGCTTACCGCAGCGGGCAAGGTGTTATTCGACTTTGCCGAGCAAATGCTCAACCTCCGTCATGGCGCGCACCGCGCAATAAAAGAACTCAGGGACCTTCATCACGGGAAGTTGGCCCTCAGCGCCAACGAATACACCGTGATGTACCTGCTGCCGGTGCTTTCTGTTTTTCGCGCGCGTCATCCGCATATCAAGGTCGAAGTGAAACGGAGTTTGGCGAGTCGGATCGCTTCGGAGGTCTTGGGACGTGGTGTGGAGATCGGTGTGGTGTCATTTAAGCCTACCGATCAGGCCATCGCTTCCATTCCAGTGGTGATGGATGAGCTGGCGTTAATCGTCGCCCCAAACCATCCGTTAGCCGATCATAAAGTTGTGTCAGTGCGTGAACTCGGTGCGGAGTCGTTTATTGCACACAACGTTGCGTCACCCTATCGTGAGCGAGTAGTGAAGACATTTGAGAAATACAAGACGCCGCTCGAACATTTCGATGGAGATGCCAACGCTCGAAGCGATTAAGAGACTCGTGGAGCAGGAAATGGGAGTTGCCTTGGTGCCGCGGCTAACGGCACAGATCGAGATCGAGAGAAAACAGATTGCGGCGCTTGCTGTCAAAGAGATGCGATTTGAGCGACGACTTCAATTGATCTTATCGCAGGGGTGCTTCTTTATCACATGCAGCGAAAGCGTTTTTGCGAGTAGCGAAAGGAACGAAGTAAGCTTGGAATAGAACAAGTAAGGAAGGGCGGTTTACCCCCGCTGGTTCATATCAGGCTTTCCAAATTTCAGAGCTTTGATTAGAACCAGCGGGGTAAACCGCCCTTCCTTACTTGTTCTTGATTAGTAACTGCCGCTTTGCGAATGGAAAATGACCAATGAAATGATTTGTTCCCTCTCACTTCTACTGCCGCGTGCCTCCTGCTTACTGCACCTTGGTCTTGCGTCCATAACCCAACTCCGCGCCACCTGAAATAATGTGATCGACGCCAGTGGTGAACGTCGCTTCGGAGGCGATGAACAGACACAACTTTCCAACTTCTTCAATCGTTCCCATTCGTCCGAGCGGCTGCGCGTTGTCGCCATCGTCGCGACATTGCTTCGGGTCGGGTGCGGCATCAATCGCTTCCTGCCACAACGGTGTATAGACATTGCCGGGTGAAACTGAATTCACTCGTACGCCGTGTTCGGCTTCGTCGATCGCGAGGGCTTTACTGAATGCGGTGATCGCGCCCTTCGTTGCGACGTAGGTAGTCGCGTGGCTGTTGACCGATAACACCGACCAGGCTTGAGAAGATTGATGATGTTGCCCTGTGTCTTGCGCAGAGTGAGGTAACGCAAACTTACACGCGGCAAAAATACTGACGAGATTCAGGTCGAGCAGATCGCGAAAGTCTTGAACTGAAAACTCGTCAATGGATTTGTGGGGTGGATGCCAGCCGGCGTTATTGATCAAGCAATCGAGACGATCGTACTTTGCGATTGTGGCTTCGATTAGATTGCGAAGCTCAAAAGTCTTGGCGACGTCACAAACAATGAAGGTCGCTTCACCGGGCCCTTCTCGAGTTTAGTTCGTCAGCGAGTGCTTCGCCTTCGTCGGATTTGCGAGCACAGAAAACTGCCTTGGCGCCAGCCTGCAACGAACGCCTCAACACAGCCTTTGCCAATTCCTTTGCTGCCGCCAGTGATGATTACAACTTGTTGGTGTACATGTTTGTGTCGAAACTCAGACTGAGTTGATCGCTGAACCGCGAAGCGGTTACGGCCTCAAAGCCCAGGGTTGCCGCTTTGGGCTACCCTGGGTACGTCATCGAAAACATGGTCCAACCCCAACGGGGTTGCGTCGGTCGCGGCCTGACCTGATTTGACTTGTCTACCGGGTCGCAACCCCGTTGGGGTTGAAATCAATTTGTTGACAAGACCCAGGGTAGCCCAAAGCGGCAACCCTGGGCTTTGGGGCGTTACCGCTTCGCGGTATCACAACCCAGGTACCTCAGAAATCCTTCGCGCGTACTCTTCAAACTGTCCGGTGTAATACAACCTCGCCAAATCTTTTTCGAGTTGATCCAAACTCGACGACTTTCCTGGGTCCGTTTGTTTCGCTTGCTGCAATCGCATTCTAATCTGCCGGAACACTTTTTCTTTCAGCCAGTATCCATGATCGTATCGCTCGCCAATCGATCCGGCCGAGGCGAGCTTGTCCATCTCCGGCGTTGTCAATCCACGTCGCCACGCCGCACGATAAACACTCAACGCTTCCTGAAACGATTGATTCGAGATCGACGTGAAGAGAATGTTGAGTCCCTTCCAGCCCTCCTTGTGCGTATCAATCAAGTTGCACAACGTCCGGGATGCGGTTGAGCACGAACTTCTGTAATCGAGCAGTGAAAACTTGAAGTCGACTTTTCGATCGCCGTCGTAGTCGTACTCAACCGTGTCGAGGAATCCGTTGTTGTCGGTGTCGGTGTATTTCACGACTTCTTCGACGCGCGGAGCAAGCTGGTTTAGGCGATGGAGTTTTTACGCCACCGTGGTACTCAGCGTATTTTGTCGACTGTCCACGCGCCCCATTCTGCGCCGGCAAGATGCAGTTTTCGATCAAAAACTCCGACGTAAAGTTTTCCGCCGCCGGAGTTGTCTTCGTCAAACTCTCCGCGGTCGCCGAGTGAATCCGCTTGTGGATGACCAGACGAGTCCGGGCTTTTCGTCTTCAGCAACCATGGCTTGCTCGCGCATAGTTGCTGCGTCGCCAGCGCTTCGTTGAATAGATGTCGATGTCTTTTGGTCCACCGAAACCATGCATCGGGTAATACATCTCGACACGTTCCCAACGATGATCGTCGTCATCTTCATCAAACACGAAGTAGAGAGTCTTCCATCCTGCCGTGAAGAAGGCGTCGTAACTTTTCTCGTGCGGCATGTACTTGAGTTCGTCGATCCGTCGCCAGTTGTTCCACTGAAAGCACTCGATCGAACTTGGGATTGCCCTTTAAGGCCGGGATACTTGTGAACGAAGTTTTGATAGGGAACGCCCGGTCCACCGGCGCCGCGCAGAGACATGTCGTAGTCGGTTTCATTTCCTTTGGTCGAATCGTTGTCGAGATCGAACGTGACGAACGCTTCGCTAAGAACACCGGTCAGCCTGGTTTGATCCTTGTCGAGAGGCGGAACCGGATCGAGCCAGCGCATCGCCATCTCGCTGACGACCGTCGTTGTCGAAGTCAAAAAATGCGAACGGGTTCTCCCAGTTCAAACTCGGATCCGGCAACGATTGTGGTGGGCGATGAACCTTCAGAAAGATCGAGTTGCCGTTGTAATCAGGGAGCCAGTCAGTTTGTACCCGGTGTAAGCCCCAGTTGTCGTTTGCCAAAATCAAACTTCGTCCAATCAAGCCAACCGAGCACGCCATCCTTTTCGACATCGATGTAGATCATCCAGTGCGACTCGGCCGCGTTCCACTTGTCTGGTCCCCATTCGGGCGACTGCGTAACAAACGCTTCGAGATCGGCTTGGCCGTCTCCGTCGTTGTCGGCCCACTTGATGTTTATGTCGTTTGGACCGTCGTAGAGTCCGTCGCCGTTCTTGTCGATCTGTAAGACGTCACCAACTTGATCACCGCGCGTATCTGTAGGAAGCATGTCGCCATTCTCATCCAGCCAGCGCACTCGTTTGCCGTTCCACCATCGTTCGAGGATGTCCGGCTTGCCGTCTTTGTTTATGTCGAGGCTGGACGATCTCGTCGGAAGGCGTAGTCGACTTGAGTGCGGTCTTGCGTAGCTCAGTAATAGTTTGTTGAGCGAGTGCGGTCGTTGTAATGACTATGATGAGAGCAAAAACTCGAAGCGAGTGGCTACGCATTTGATGACCTCGGGTTGATTTCGATAAAGTTCTTAGTCGCGGGCTTATAGCACTAGGATTTGAAGTGCTTCGATCCGCTGATGATTGGCAAAACCAATTTGGCTGAATGTCGCGATGATTCACAATGAAGCATCATCAAGGTCTTCTTGAGTCCGATACGACTTTAGACGCTTGAAGATCAGTACCATAAGCGGTAGCGTATGGTCTCGTAAAGCGCACAATGGAGTTGGGCTGATAGGCACGTCGGAGTTACAAATCGGCTGATTTCGACATGTGACGTAATCGTCGCAACTGTTCTTCGTTAGACCAGTGAGTATCTTCAAGAAGCTACCGCGTTATGGTACGATCTGAAAGGCTTTTAGCTTGCATTGTGATGACTGACGACTAGCTCGAAACACGAGTCAAAGCATATCGGACACTCCAAGGAGACGCCTAAGCGGACAAACAATGAAACGACGAACCTTCCTCCTCCTATCCACACTTGCCGCGTTGCCGCCAAGCGTTAAGGGGCTAACGTCACGTTCGCAACAACGCGTGAGTGATCGCGCGACACCGTGGTCCGATCTCAAACTTTGGTATCGGCAACCGGCAAAAGACTGGAACGAAGCACTTACCAATCGGCAACGGTCGACTCGGCCGCGATGGTGTTTGGCGGGATCGCAGAAGGAGCGAATTCAGCTCAATGAAGAAACGATCTGGGCAGGTGAGAAGCGCGATCGAAACAATCCTGAGGGGCTGAAGAACCTGGCGGAGATTCGACGACTTTTGATTGCCAGGAAAGCCGAAAGAAGCGGAAGTTCTTGCTGACAAAACGATGATTGCGACTCCGCGTCGACATGCCACCGTACCAACCACTCGGTGATCTGACGCTAATGAGTTCTCAGGACATGAGAACGGCGACTGACTATCGTTCGTGAGTTGGATCTCGATACGGGAATTGTTCGCGTCTCGTATCGCGTTGGTGCAGTGAAGTTCACGCGCGAGGTGTTTGTTTCGGCAGTCGATCAGGTGTTTGTTAGTCCGGCTTGACTTCGAGCCAAAGATATGCTATCAATCTCACAGGTAGCCTAAGACGTGAACAGGACGGCGAGACGACTTCTCCAGGGCGTTAACTTCAGGTTACTGGAGGGTGAGGCAATTGCGCGAGATGACAAGCACCAGGATGAACGGAAAGTTGGGGTGCAGATTCGTTACGTCGATTGCAAATTCGACACGAGACGGGCAACACGTAGCGAGCTCGTCACACGCTTCTGATCTCGGCGGCCACGAACTTTCGAGAAGAGGATCCAAAGGCAAGGCGATTCGCGACAAACATCGAACGCTGCAAGTGCCAAGCCATACTCAGCAACTACTCGCCGCTCACATTGCTGATCATCGTCGCTACTTTCGTCGAGTGCAATTTGAATCTCGGCGCCATCGACTCCAAATCTTCCAACTGATGAACGACTCAAACAGTGTTCAAGCAGGTGAAACGGATCTGGCGCTGGAAGCGTCTGTATTTCCACTTCGGACGATATCTGTCTGATCTCGTCGAGCCGTCCGGGCTCGATGGCGGCGAATCTCAGGGCAAATGGAACGACAAGTTAGCACCGTCCTGGGATAGCAAGTACACCATCAACATCAACACCGAGATGAACTACTGGCCCGCGGAAGTTTGCAACCTATCCGAGTTGCACGAGCCGTTGTTTGATCTGATCGAGAACGCGCGCGAGGACGGGCGACGAGTCGCGAAGAACCTGTACGGCGCTGGAGGTTTCGTGATGCATCACAACACGGATATCTGGGGTGATGCTGTTCCGATCGACGGTGTCGGTTCTGGAATTTGGCCAATGGGTGCGGCGTGGTTGAGTCTGCATTACTGGGATCACTTTGAATTCACGCGCGACATGAAGTTTCTGCGCGAACGTGCTTATCCAGTGATGAAGGAGGCGGCGCAGTTTCTGCTCTAGTACCTGGTTGACGATGGAAAAGGTCGACTAGTCACCGGGCCATCGATACTCACCCGAGAACCAGTATCGAGGGTCCGGATGGGCAAGACGTGAAGCTCTGCATGGCGCCCGACGATGGATGTTGAAATCACTCGACGCGCTGTTTGATCGAGTCATTGAAGGCGGCTCGATTTGTTGCGAGTAGATGAGACGTTTGCCGATCTGACTTGATCGAGCGCGCATCAACCGTTTACCGCCGTCTGAAGGCCGGGAAGCACGGTCAGTTGATGGAGTGGTCTGGAAGACTACGACGAAGTCGATCCGGGTCACCGCCACATCTCGCATCTCTTCGCGTTTGCATCCAGACAACCAGATAACACTTCGAGCGCACGCCCGAGCTTGGCAAAGGCTGCGCGCTCTCTCTCGATCGCCGATTGAAATCAGGCAGTGGTCACACAGGTTGGAGTCGTGCATGGATCATCAACTTCTGGGCGCGACTTGAAGAAGGCGATCTCGCACATGAGAACCTGGTTGCATTGTTAGCGAAGTCGACGCTGCCAAACCTCTTCGACAATCATCCGCCGTTTCAGATCGATGGAAACTTTGGTGGGACAGCTGCGGTTGCAGAGATGTTGTTGCAGAGTCATGCTGGCGAGATCAGTTTTCTGCCCGCGTTGCCGAAGGCGTGGACCAGTGGATCGATCAAGAGGCTTGCGTGCGCGTGGTGGCGGTTGAAGTTGATCTGAGTTGGAAAGATGGTCGAGAGCTAGTTCAGTTGTTCTGCGTCCTACCAACTTGGCGGCGTACAAAGGCTACGTTCTCCCACGCGGGCAGAAGGTGATTCGGATGGAAGTAAACGGAAAGCAGAGTAGGCCATAGTCAGATCGATGATCAGGGTTGTGGAAGCGCACCTAAAAGCGGGTGTGACGTATCGCGTTTCGTTTATTTGATTCCGCCCAAAGCTCTAGCTGATCACACGAAAATTGGCATAGAGCTAAATCACATGAACAACAGACAGAATGCCGCCCGGCTTTCACCAGCGGCATCTTCAAAATCGAATTCGCTTGTAGTTACAGCGAGAAGCTTCCGTAGAACGCGCTGTTCTCACCAGAGCGGCTCCATTGTTCACTCACTGTGTTTCCTGAGTAGCTGGCGTTCGACGTGTAGCCGACTTTGCGATTCTCAAGGCCTACGAACGGTGTGTACCAAACCAGGTTTGGCATCTTGCAGCAGAGATCGTTGGGCATTGCTTCGACGTTGATCGTTGCGTCGTCAGCTGCGACTGCGTAGGTCTCTGCCTTCGCGAACGAAAGCTAATCGTCGCGTTACGAACCTTGACGATGTTGCCCAACGACGCAGCGTACTTCTCCTTGATAGCGTTTAGCATCGCCGAGTGATTGCTGACGCGATGGACTATCGATAACGATTTCCGACTGACGTGCGGCATCTCTTGTCGCTCGAGGTTCGCGTCGGAGCTGACGATTGCCATTACTTTCACACCGGTTAAATCGACGCCCTGCCATTTGCCGGAAGTAACATTCCACGCCATCATCGCTTCGCGACCGGCGGTAGTTACTTCACCGTTGAAGTGACACGCTCCGGCGAAAACGCTGGCGGTTCGAACCTCAACATAGTCGCCGCGCAGGCTGACATTTTCGGCGCGGGAACTAAAAACAAATGCGCTTACCGCTACGACGACCGCCATCAGGGTGAATAGAACTTTTCTCATCGCTCGTTACCTCCAAACCATGTGTCAAAGCAGGTAGTTGGCAAAGCGGATGTCCGATACGCCTTCAGCTTGTCGTTGTCTTCGTCTACGAGGCTACCAGCGATGTTACGCTCGACAATCAAAGTCCGCGACAAGCTAAAGCCATATCGGACAACTAGATCGCGGAGCTGTAGCAGGAACGACCCGGGCGGCACTTGTCTGTGCTGACTCACGATTATTGCCGGACCCGAGTACTTCCTGGGTTTCACAACACCAGACGTGATTGGCGGCGTCGATGTAAGTCTTCCGCGCTCGTTGCCGAGACGATCGAGTTTGAAGAACTTCTTGGAACGCAGTTGACCGCAGAATGGTGATTGAATTGGAGCTGGCTGAGTGGCATATCGGTGATGACTTATCAATCATCTGAATCTCCTCGTTAGCTGCGGTGTTCACTCACTAATCAAAGGCCGCGACGAGACAGACTGCATATACGGACATCAGGCGGACATTAGGCATTCACTCCGCCGACCTTCGCCAGCGCACGTCTCACCAGCGTTTGTGTCAGCGGAACTTTGTACGCGTTCTTCTCAAGCGTGGCTGCGCCCGCTGAATGCCGATCTTGCCGGCTTCAGCAAGCACGTCTCTTACTCAGCGTCTTGCCGATCAGAAACTTTTCAGCCGCCGGTACGCGCCATGGGTATCAGCGCCACGCCTCCCAGAACAATTCGCGCGTCCTTCACCGTCTTGCCCGACAACTGAACGGCAGCTGCAACAGATGACATTGCGAAGTCGAGTGACTCGCGCTCCTTGAATTTCAAATAAGTTGAATGCGCGGCGAACCCTGATGACTGGAACATAAATCTCGGTGATGATTTCATCGTTCTTCAGCACGTTCTCACGTACGAATGTTTCCTTCCGACGGCAAAGTGAAAAACTTGTCGATCGGAATTACTTTCTTTCCCGTCAGGACCAACAACCGTGACGCTTGCGCCGAGCGCGACAAGCATCGGCGCCAGGTCGAAGGGTGAACGATGAACGATGGACCGCCGCCGAGAATCGCGTTGTACTTGTTCTCACCCGTCGCCGCGTAACACATCGAATCCGCCTTTCTTCAAGCATAACAACTTCTTCGAGTCGGAAATACCAGCAACGTGGACGTTGACATAGATTACCTGCCGACGGTGCCGAGATTATCGAATCTGTGGCGTGGCGACCGATGTGAGCTGGCTTCCGCGAGTACCCGGCATATACTCGACGGACGCCCTGGTGCTCTTCCAGTTCAGTCAACGTGACGAGCGCACCGATTGTGAGACCTTTTCGCGTCGAGTGAAAGACGATTCAGACCTTTGATGTTTTTCAGGTTCACAAGACAGCGTGGGCGCGTTATGTAATCCTTCATCGTGGTGAGCAGATCCTGACCGCCGGCAATCGGTCGCGGTGCTATCGTCGATGTCACCAGGCCGCGTCTGACTCAGCAATTTGACTGCTTCGCTAATGTCGCTGGGGTTTGTCCACTCGAAGGCTTTCATTTGCTTGTCCTCAATGTCCTAACTACTGTCCGACAAACTTCAGTTTGTCGCGAAGATCGATAACCAAGATTGTCATCGACAAACTGAAGTTTGTCGGACAACGTCACGCATTCATGAGACCCATCAAAATCTTGTCTGGCGTTAATCGGTGTTTCTCTCACTCGCACGCCGCACGCATTAAAGACTGCATTCACAACCGCACCGAGTGCTGGAATGATGCAACCTTCTGCGATTCCGATCACCACTTCACGTTTGTCGTCGTCGTCGATGATCGGGATCAACTCCGGCATCTCGAGTGAACCGGGAATTTTGTAGTCGCCGAATCCTGGGTTTAGTTGCATACCCAGCTGCGCGTCCATCACCCGGCCTTCCCACAAGCGCCATGCCGAGCGCCTGAATCATCCCGCCATTGATCTGACTCTCGAGCGTCAGGCGATTGAGTGGTAGTCCACCATCCTGAACGTGAACCATTCTGATTGGTTTGACATGTCCGGTCTCGACATCAACTTCCACTTCGGCAAACGAAGCGCCGTGAATGCCGGTGGCTTGCAAGTTCTTGATCGCCAAACTCCATGACCGGTGACGCCAGCTGCGGGCAAAGCTGCGCAGGCTTGTTTCCAGCCAATGCGTTTTCCCTTGGCGCTAACATTTCCGCCGGCGAAAGTGATCTCTTCCGGCTTGGCGTTATCCAGCAGAGGCGCGACGCGTTCGGCAAACAACATACGAGCTTTGTAGGCGCCGTCTTTAACAGATGGCGATAACGATGCGGCGGTTGTGGAACCGCCCGGAAGTCGTTTGCGCCGCCGAGTTTTGAACTACCGATTTCTTCTTTGACGTCTGCTGATCTGTAGCCCAAACTCTTCGGCGACGATTGCACGTGTGAACGTCCGAGTGCCGGTTCCAAGATCCTGTGTGCCTACCGCCACCAAGACCGAACCGTCACGGCCGATCGTCACGTCAACCTTGCAGGCGTTGTTTCCGCCGCCGCCCCAGGTTCCAACGGCGCAACCCATTCCTCGTTTCGAATGGACCCGGATTTCCACCGGCTACTGGGTTTCTTTTTCCCAACCGATCGCCTTGGCACCTCGATCAAGTTGCCGATGGTAGACAGTGTCGCGCAGGTTCTTCTTGCGAAACGCAACCGGATCCATCTTGATCTTGTACGCGAGCTCATCCATTAACGACTCCATCGCGAATGAAGCTTGCGGGTGACCGGATGCACGCATCGCGATCGCTGAATCTTCGTTCGTGTGCAGCGCATAAACCTCCCGGTAAAACTCTCCTGCGCGATAGATGTAAGGTTGGCCAGCCTGTGAACCCTGGCCCACGCCACCGAGTCGATACTGACGAGCTTGTAGGCCGACCAGCGTGCCATCGTTCTTCACGCCGGCTTTTAACTTCTGCCATGAACCCGATCTGATTTCCCGCCATCACAAACTCGTCATGCCGGGTAAGCATTAGTTTCACTGGCGTCTTCGTTTGTTTGGAAAGCTTGCAGGCCAGCATTCCCTCGACGCCGATGCCGAACTTGGATCCAAAGCCACCACCCATGTGCTGTACAACCGAGGTAACGGCGGTTTCCGCTAATCAAGTTGGGCGGCAGCATCTTTCGGAATCGTGAAAGTCCCTGGGTTGACGCATAGACCGTCGCTGTATCGCCACCGCTGTAATCGACGACGACTCCGTGTGTTTCCAAACAGGCGTGGTGTACGCGAGCGGAGATATATTCTGCTTCGACGATCGCGTCTGCAGTGGCAAACGCGGCTTCTACTTTTGCAAGTCACCGGCCTTGGCCTTCTGCTGTAGGTTTTCTTCCTGGGCAACCACCTTCGGGGCAGCTCGGTTCGACTGCTTTGTGTGCGTGTACGACGTGGGGCAGGACCTCGTACTGGACCACGATTGCGCTCAGACGCATCACCGGCGATTTCCGGAGTCTTGGCTGCGACGGCAGCGACAGGAGCTCCGGCAAATCTCAATTCCGTTAGCGGACCCGGAATAATTGCCGCAACGCCCGGAATCTTTTCCGCGGCGCTCGTATCGAGTCTTCGTGATGCGTGCATGTGCGTGATGGGCAACGGAGCACACGAGCGAAGAGCATGCCCTTCGGGCGCATGTCATATGTGTAGTGTGCAGCACCCGCAGCTTTCAACGGGCCATCAACCCGAGTCATCGCGTGATTCAGCAACGTGTGCTTGTCGTTAGGTCCCCAGCCCGGGCCACTATCAGCATCGACTTCGATCTCAACTTCCTGTTCGATGCCGTTGACCGTGCGGGTGACTTTGATTTTCTTTTTGGTTTTGCTGCTGGCTGTTGCTGTTGTTGCATGACAATCTCCAAACGGACTACTGACGACTGGGGCCAACTAGACTTTGCCACTACTACACTTTGCCACTCTTGGCGGCGGCCAGGGCGGCTTCAAACACTCTTGGGTATGTGCCGCAACGACAGAAGTTTCCTTTGCAAGCTTCCTGAACCTGCGCCAACGACGGATTGGGATTCTTCTTTGAGATACGCGGAAATCGTCGTCACGAATCCAGGTGTGCAGAAGCCGCACATGAGAGCGTCTTTCTCGACGAAAGCAGCTTGAACTGGCGTTTGATTTTCTGGAGTTCCAAGTCCTTCGACCGTTGTGATCTTTCGGTTGGCGGCGTCGACGGCCAACACCAGGCATGAATAAGCCGGCTTGCCGTCAAGAAGCACAGTGCACGCGCCACAGCGTTCCGACATCACAGACCAGCTTTGGTCCTGTTACCGCAGGCTCCAGCATGATTGCGCAGAGCATTCAACAACGTCGTCCGTGGCTCGACTTCAACCGACCGCTTCGGAACCATTGACGTCGAGCACAACCTTGATGTTGCCGCTCAGCGTCTGTGGCGTGGCAGCCTGTAGTTCTTTGGCTTCGGCATCAACCCAAAGCTTGTCGACTACAGCAGCACCGGCGCCGGCGATACCAACGCCTTTAGAAACTTTCGCCGACTCGGATCGTGCGACGGTTGTTTGTCGACTTTATCGTCAGTGAGACTTGCTCATTGCTTCTCTCCTAAGTCTCCCGCTAAATTTTTGATTGTGACGGTGAGGTCAGTACCGCAACGCGGTAGCGTCGGGTTTGACTCTCATCTCTTGAGCCAAGTTGGAATCACCCCGACGCTACGGCGTTACGGTACTGACCTCATCGCCACTATGGTTCGTGACGGTTGTGCGCTGAAAGGTACGTTGACAAGAGAAATCCGCGTGGCCGCTACTGTTCGCGCTTTCATCTGTTATCGGTAACACCGTCGTCGGATGGTAGATTCATCGACTCATAAGTTATCACAGCAACTCTGGGACGTGGATATGTTTTTGCGGCTTTACCGCCTCTCGTGCGGAAAGCCTCCGGCTTTCCGTACATACTAGAAAAAGGAGGAGGCTTGGCCTCAGGCGGCGTAGTCGCCAAGAGAATCGCGAACTTGACGGCAAGCCGAGGCTTTCCGCGACTGGCAGCAGCGAAGCCGCATACCCTTCAACGAAATTTGATTCAGGTTATCTGCGTGCGACACTGAATTTCAAGAAGAGGAAACTTCATGCGATCAAGATTGCAAACAGCACTCAAGTGGGCTCTTTTGGCAATGTTCCTATCAAGTTCTTTCACAGGCGCCTTGAGCGATTCACCCAAAGTCGAAACCAACCGATTGGTCTGTAGCAATCGTTGAAGCGACTATGAAACGCTTCCGACTCCCAAAGATTTTGGAGTCTGGAATTATCCGAGAGGTCTCTACCTCTACGGTCAGTACCTGGTTTTCAAGCGCACTAATGATCCTCGCTATTTGAAGTACATCAAAGACTGGCTTGATTACCACGTCGATCGCAAACGGCCTCATCACCAACACCAAACGCGCAGGGCGTCGTGAGCGAAGTTCGATTTGACGGCCTCGACAACATGATGCCAGGGAATTTGTTGTTGGCTATGTATCAGGAGACGAAAGACAACCGGTACAAGTTGGCCGCTGATCGAATCTCGTGTTCGCTTCAATACCTATCCCCGCACCAAGGACGGTGGTTTCTGGCACGCCACGAATAAGACTCGCGAGTGGCAGTTATGGGGCGACGGCGTGTTCATGTCGATGCCGTTCCTGACCCGATACGGAGTCATCTTTGGCGATACGCAAGTACGCCAACGATGAAGCAACGAAACAGTTGACTATCTATGCACAGCTCACCTGAACGATCCGAAGACCGGTTTGATGTTTCATGCTTACGACGAAAGTGGTCAGTCGACGTGGGCCGACAAAGAAACCAAGCACTCGCCGGAGATTTGGTGTCGCGCGATGGGCTGGTTCGGGATGACACTGATGGAAGTGCTCGAGTTGCTGCCGAAGGACCATCCAGCAAGACCAAAACTGATCGCGCAGCGTCAACCAACTCGTGAAGGCATGGAGCAGAATTATCAGAACAAGCGAAAGCAGGTCTTTGGTACCAGGTTGTCGACAAAGGACAAGACCCTGCGAGATTGGTTGGAGACCTCCAGCTCGAGCATGTACACGTACGTGATCGCCAGGGCAGTTGAGCGTGGGTTTGTTGATAAGATCGTACTGCGAAAGTTGCCAGAGTCGGGTATGCCGGTGTGCTGAGCAAGATATCGCTTGGTTCCGACGGTGATGCCCAACCTCATCGACGTCTGCGAAGGTACTAACGTCGCGGAACTTCCGCTTACTACTTCGCACGCAAGCGTCTAACGAATGATCTTCACGGACTCGGCGCGTTTCTGATCATGAATGAAAGTTCATGAACAAGTCGTTGAATGGAAGTAGCCGGAGTTCTGGGTGAAGAAGTGAGGGCGTGGGAGAGTAGGTGCTGCCATTAATTTTCGGGTTAGGGAAGGTGGACCCTGTCCCACGCCTGAGTTGTCCCTAATGGTCTTCGCTAAAACATCTTCCCTGCTTGTTCACAGCGGGGACAGGGTCCACCTTCCCAACCTCCGAAAATTGATTAGCAGCGCCTACTCTCCCCGTCTGTCGCCCCTTTGGTTTGAGCAATAACTCACCATTCCCCTCATTGGTCAACTCTTTTGTCTGCGACTACTCATAAGTTAATTTGAAAAATTACCAACCGTTACCGGTAAAAACTCTTGACTGAGGCTTGGCTATCGGTATTATAAGTGCGACTCCACAGGCTTAATTGTTATGACCAATTCACGAGTAACTCATTTGCAAATCATTCAAGCCCCTTCGTACTTCTCAGAACACTGAGCAAGTGGTTGCGAGGGTCTATGAACTCATTAAGCGCGAAGATCTGAAGCCTGGAGATCGGCTTCCTCCCGAACGTGAGTTGGCCAAGCAATTGGGAATTAGCCGCCCGTCATTGCGGGCTGGATTGAGCTCTTTGATATCGATGGGAGTTCTACAGTCTCGTCAGGGCGCGGGGACTTTTATTGTCGACGGACCACCGGCGCTTGATAGCGAACCGCTGCGTCTTTTTGGCTGAGCTTCATGGCTTTAGCTACGAGCATATGTTTGAAACGCGATCAATTCTCGAGGTCGGAGCTGCCGGATTGGCAGCCGAGAGAGCGACTGGAGATCAGCTGGCAACGATGTCTGAGGAGATCGCCGAGATGTTTGCCTGGCTGAACGATCCCCAGCAGTTTCTTGTGCACGACGTGGCGTTTCACCGGGCGGTGCCGCGGCATCGGGCAATCCTACCTTGGCAACGCTGGTGGAAATGGTTTCGGCGATTTCTCTACGAGCGCCGTCGCAACACTGATCGAGCGGGCCCACGATTTCAATGAAGCCTTGGAACTGCATCGACGTGGTTTACAAGGCCATCAGATCCCACAAGCCCGACGAAGCGCGCGAGGCGATGCGTGAGCACATAGTCCGAGCCCAGCGAGCTTTTGCTCTTGAAGAAAAGCAGCAGGTGCTCCAGCAAAAAGATTCAAGTCAGAAATAAAGAGTTCCCCGAGACGGTCGAGCGTCTCAAGCCGAACAAGCAAGCTCGACATTAAACAGGAAAATTTCAGGGAGGCCAGTTCAGCAAGTCGGATGGATCCAAAATTGTCTTAACTCAAGACAATTTGGCTTTGATCTAGCGGATTAAATTTCTCTGGTCCATAGGCGCAGAAACGCAGCTCGCAGTAGTCAGGCAAATTGAAGGAGGAATCCCATGTCTAGTTCTAAGTCGTACACGCTGAAAGTCTTGTTTGCGGTTATTGCGTTGCTCACCTTAAGCGTGGTTGTTAGCGGACAAACAATCACTGGTTCGATCTCCGGGTACTGTCGCAGACGCAGTTCCGGCGGCGTGATTCCCGGTGCAACGGTGACTCTCACCGGAGAAAAAACCGGACAGGGTAGAACCTCGGCAACTGACAGTGAAGGACGATTTACTTTTGCCGCTCTGCAACCTGGCCGCTTCGTTCTGAAAGTAGAGCGACAAGGATTCCAAACTTACGAACAGAGGAAATCATCTTGAAGCGCGAATGAGAAGTTAGCGCTGTCTCGAAATCAAACTTCAGCCTGGACAGGTTACTGAAACGGTCAGCGTCACGAGTGAAGGGGCGATAGTCGAACGTGAGGTAGCGACCTGACTGCGCGCCTTACCGCCGATCAAATCAACCTGATCTCGACCAAAAGGCCGCGACGTGAGCTTCGCTCCTGCGTCTGTTGCCCGGCACTTCAAATAACGACGACATCGAGGGTGCAGGCGATGGCTTTCTGGAACTGACCTGCCAAATGTTTCAGGCCAGCGTGGTCGTTCCACGGTTCCTACGATTGATGGCTTGTTTGCGGGCGAACCCAGCGGCTCAAACAAGTTGAGCTTCACGATCAATCAGGACGCGGTGGCTGGAAGTCAAAGTGCTGCGTAACAACTCGCGGCGCCGAGTACGGAAACAACGGCGGTGCGATCATCAACATTGTTTCGAAAGGCGGCGGTAAGGATTACAACGGAACGGCGTACTATTTTCTGCGCAATGAATCACTCAATGGCTCGCCGTTTTTTAACAACAAGGCGGGACTAAACGGCCGCTCTATCGTCACCTGTATCCGGGCGGCAACTTCGGTGGACCTTTGCCGTTACCGAAGTTTGGTGAGGGAGGGGACTTCTGGCTCCGAGACAAAGCATTCTTCTTCTTTTCTTATGAGAAGCCACACCAGATCACACCAAACGATCCGCGATTTGTAACAGTGCCGACCGCGCTCGAACGAGCCGGCAATTTTTCGCAATCAATAAATTCGAGCAACCAAAGTGTCTTCGTGCGCGATCCCCTCAATCCCGGGACCGGTTGCAGTGCTAGCGACACGAGCGGCTGTTTCAAAGACCCGACAAAAGCAACCGCCTCAAATCCACTCGGCCTGAACATCATTCCGCAAGCACGCTGGAACGCCAGTGGTGCGGCCTTGCTGAACCACTTCCCACTGCCAAATACGTTTGGTGGTGTCCGGCGGTGCGGCTTTCAATTACATTAAGCAGAGTCCGACTGATGTGCCGAAACGCAGTAAAGTGATTCGCTTTGACCTCAGACCGACGAATGCCGACACGATCTATTGGAAGTATCAGTGGTGGACTTCTACGACAACCTCGGCACTGGCACATCAGGGTGGCCGGGCAATGACAACAACCGCTGGGGTATCGATTCCCACTATCTCTACAAAGACGATGGGTGGACGGCCAACTGGGTATCGGGTCGTCAACTCAAGCGTGGTGAATGAGTTCAACTTTGGCATGCGTCACGACTCTGAAGGTTTCGTTCCAGGCGATGGCGAGATACGAACGCCTACAACGGTCTGCTTTGAATTACAGCTGCGCCACAACTCTTTCCTCAGAACAACCACCTGAGAACAATCCCACGTGTTACGAATTGGGAGGAGTTCGTGGACCTTCAAACGGAGTTGCAAATATCAACTGGTTGGATCAGCTGGGGTGAAATTGGCAACGACTACATTCAACCTTCGTTTGCCGATAACCTTTCAATAACCCATGGCGAACACTCGCTCAAGTTTGGAATGTATTACGAACGATTGAAGAACGGTGAAGCACCTGGTGGTCAATGGTCAGGTGTTTTTAACTTCGCCGGCAACGATAGCAACTTTACAAATGCGCTCGGCAACACTGGCTACGCCTACGCTAATGCGTTGGTGGGGAACTTTAGAAACTACCAGGAAGCCACTGCGCGACCGTTCACCAATCTCGCGACTTACGCAAGTTCAGTGGTACGCTCAGGACCAATGGAGAATTAACCGGCGCTTCACGCTGAACTACGGCGTGCGGTTTCGGCTATCACTCGCCGTTTCGAGCAGATCGATGGTCAGGGGTCTAACTTTGATCCGCGACTTTTCGATCCAACCAAAACAGTTGCGCTCTACGAGAATGCGTGTGCAGTTGCTTTCACTCCACCGGCAACTTGTCCTGCAGCCAGTCGCCGCGCGAAGGATCCAACGACCGGTCAATTGTTTGTCCTGACGGGACCAAATGCCGGTTTAGTTGGCGCGATTGTTTCCAAACACGGGAAACGCCAAATAACGGCCTGGCACTGGTACCGATCCTAAGACTCCACCGGGATACAGGATCACCGAGATCTATTGATGTTGAACCGCGTGTTGGGGCTTGCTTGGGATATCTTTGGCGACAGCAAGACTATTCTCCGGTTTCAGGGTGGTGTCTATCACTCGCCGCGCGTTGGTGGTGGCACAACCGGCGGCAACCTGGTCAACAATCAACCGGCGAATCGCTCATTGCAGTATTGACTACGGCAACATCGATCAACTGGCCGGGTTAACCGGGACTGCGATTACAAGGCCATCAGCACTAAATGCGGTTGAGGTCGATTCACACACACCGACTGTCTACAACTACTCAATCGGCGTTCAACGAGAAATTGGTTTCAAAGACGGTGTTCGGAAGCCAGCTATGTTGGTTCGTTGGCTCGTCACCTGGGCCAGCGCGTAAACATCAGCGACATTCCAGACGGCGCACAAAGCTCGGAACTAAGCAATATCGACCCAGTTACCGGAAGTCAGACGTCGGTGACGAGTTTCTACGAGACCGTACAAAGGCTATGGCGACATCAACCTTGTTGCCTGGGGAGGTACGTCAAACTACAACTCACTTCAGGTCCGGGCGAACCGGCGTTACACGCGCGGCTTCCAGGCGGGACTTGCTTACACCTACTCCAAGTCGTTTGACTATGCCAACGACGATTCGTCTGATGTTTCGTTTGGTCGACCATTCAGAGGCGTTCAACTATGCGGCGTCCGATTTTGATCAGACGCACATCTTCACGATCAACTACATCTACGACATACCGAGTGCTAGTCGTCATATGAACGACAACAAATTCGTCGGCGCGATCCTCGACAACTGGCAAATTTCGGGCACTACCTCGTATGCGACCGGTAAACCGAAGAATCTGACTGCCAGCTATTCGAGCACAGCCGCGACGATTTCGCTCGGACAACCCTGTCCCGGTTGGCTCAAGTATCTCTTCGTCAACGGCAACTACGCAGGTGTGCACGCCGATTACTGACTTCACTGGTGGTGCGGGATTAACGCACGGCCATTTGTTGTCTGCGATCCGATGCAAAGGCGACTTCGGTAGCGATCCAACTGGAACGCCTCGATCGTTCAATGTTGGTTAGCAATACGTAACTGA
>ERZ1370068.5884-contig-4889_pt1 | contig 64058 bp, 89 predicted proteins | sample MGYA00561227_ERZ1370068 | MGnify/ENA primary metagenome ERZ1370068 (study PRJEB38410, sample SAMEA6850437) | metagenome | study: Metagenomic assessment of the ecological functions of the soil: analysis of the soil microbiota associated with the... | reverse complement strand
TACGTATTGCGGCGCCGTGCCGGGCCTGAAGATGCGCGCCGACCGCCGACATCGCACGAGCGTGCAATGGGGCAAGCTCCTCGCTCAACCTCAACTTAACGCGCTCAACGCGCTGGCCGACCTGCCGCTGCGCCGGCAGCTCGCGCAGCGCGCCATGGCGCTGCCTGTTCGCCGACCAGGTGGCGGAGGGCCTGCGGCGACCCGCCGCCGACGGCATCCGCCCGGTCTCGTCCACGCCGGTGCCAATGCGGACTGGACTGCCGCCATCTGCTGCGGCTGCCGGACGCCGATCTCTCGATGCGTGTGCTGGGCCGGACCATGAAGATCGATCCCGAGGCGCGCTCGTCGATGTGGCAAGGCCTGCAGCGCGGACTGCACGCACCGAGGTCGACCATCTGCGGTGGGCGTCATCACCGAGATCGCCGACCGCGCGCGGGCTGGAGGCGCCGCTGTCGCGCCGGATCGTCGCGCTGATCCGGCAGGCCGAGGCACGCGGCAAGGGATCGCCCGGGCTGACGCCGGAGCAGATTCGCGCGTGCGACTGATCTGCTGCCTTGAAACAGCGCCGATCGCCGCGCGAGTCTCGCCAGGCAACGCGCCGATGGAGAAGCGATGAAACGACAGGTCTGCGCGCCGACGGCGATTGTCGGCCGTGTGGCTCGTCGGTCGGCGCCTCGCCCACGCCGTGCCGCCGACGGTCGACGCCGTCGCCGGGCTACGACGCGCGGCTGCAGGAGCAGCGGGCGGCGTCGTCGGCGACAGTCCATGACGGTCGCGCCGGTCGTCAGGGCCGCGTCTCGCGGCACGCAAGCGGACGCGCGCGCACTGATGGCTATTGATCGCTGCGCACATCGACCTCGTCGCCTGCACGGCGTGCGCCGGCAGGGTCGACACAAAACATCTAGCTCCGCTTCTGCCTTGGTTGGCCGCTGCTGTGGCGTCTGAGTTGAACAGCTTCTTCAGTTCGTTGATGCTCTGCTGAAAGCCGCGGCCATTCACACGAGAACTGGTCCTTGGCGCAGTTGAGCGGCCTTGATGCGCGCGGCCTGCTTGACCGGGCTTGCCACCGGCACCGGCACTTTTTCGGTTTCAGCCGGCGCAGACGACACCGTTCGCTGCGCAGCGCGACCTGCTGCCACCGCCTGCTGCTCGGCTGTTGCGGCTCCGGCTGTTGCTGCTTCGGCCGTCAGCGCCGCGGCGATGTTGTTGCGCCGCTCGCGCTCGAGATAGGCGGTATATTGCTCGTCGATCTTCTTCTGCTCTTCCGGCGTCGGATTGGGGCCCGCGATGTCGAAAGTGCGGTCCTGCATGAAGTCGTAATAGGTGTAGCCGCCGCCGGGCTTGCGGCGGCCGGCGAACTTCGCGTTGCATTCGGCGAGCTTGCCGACGTCTTTCTTCCTTGGTCTTCGCCTTCTCGGCCACATCGGCGCAGGACTCGAAATCGACAGGCGCGCTGCGCCACCACTGCGCATCGCAGCGCACCGGCGCCAGCACGACGAGGCTCCCGATGGTGGCAATAGCAAACGAAGATGCACGTGAGGCGATCACGGACGATACTCTCCAGCCGAATTCTCTAGGGAACTGTGATTGAGTCGATTGTCATCATTTTGGCAGCGCTGTCACGCCGAAATTGCGCGATTTTCCCGCTGTCGTCTGTGACTCTATCCGGTGGATGTGACCGATGGAACACAGCGCCATGTCGTTGAACAATTATCGAGTAAATTCAACGGCGAAGCACGCTGCGCGCATCATGCTGCAACGATCGATCGAGTTACCATCTGCAGAGCGCGCGGATGAGCACGCCACATTGTGGCGAGAATCAGTCAGATCCGCGTGCGCGGGCCAGGTGCGCGATGCCGTTTCATGGAACGTTGCGCGATAGAGCCTTGCGAATTCGCCCATGTGATGGAAGCCGTTGGCGCGGGCGCACGACGTCACGGTGATGGCGTAACGGACCCTTTCACGAGTTGGGCGCGGGCCGACCAAAGCTGCTTGAGACGCAGATAGCGATGCAGGCTCATGCCGCGAACGCTCGCCACCGCCGTGCCCAGCGTTCTGACCGACACGCCGCATTGTTCGGCGAGGTCGGCGCTGTAGATCGCCGAGGCGGCATGAAACGGCGACATACTCGTCGATCCATGCGAATGCGGCGGCAATAGCTCCTGCTTGCAAGCCGGCCCGCCAATTCCAGCGTTCGGCTGCTGCGGAACATCTCGTCGATGGCGAGCAGCAGGCCTTCCTGCAGGGCAAGCGCCGAGCCCGGCTCCTGCAACAGATCGGGTCTGGCGGAAGCCGTCTGCAGAATGCCTGTCGTGACGGATCTGACCGTCGCCAGCGCGTCGGTGTCCGGCGTGAACGGGCATAGCTCGTCCGGCGTATCGAACCATTCCCGGTCCTGCAGGCCGGCGCCAAGGGTGACGATCGCGTGCAGCGATCCGCGGGGTTCGACGAACTGCAAATCCAGATTGCCGCGCATGCCGATAAAGGCCGGACGGTTCACGGACATGCCGTTGGCGGATACTTCGTAGCGGTCCTCGAGCTTGGAATATGACGACGCCATGCGCGCGCGCGGTAGCTGACATCGACAATGCGGGGAAACGTGGTGAGCACGGTGATCTGGCAGAAGGGCAACTGCACCATCGCGCGCGCGGTATGGAAATTTGCGAGGTTCAAGGGGACGCTGCGCGCATCGGCGACAAACTCGACCGGCCGGAAGGCATCGATGTCGAAAAATTGCGCGATCGAAAGCGCCGGCGAAGGCGAAAGGTTCTGAAACAGCATCTTGAGGTGACCGCGCGCCTGAATCGTCGAGATCCGGCCTCTAACGTCGAACGCTCTGGTTAACTTGCGTTAACAAGTGTGGCCGGTGGAGGCGCGATTGAAGGCCGCCTGCGGACACATGGCCGGGCGCTCGATGCCGAGTGCGGACGCAAATTACCGAGTAATTAGAATGGCTTGGATGGCGGCGACGCGGCTGGTCCGGGTGCGGGCAACGTGTTGCAAATCCATTATAGCTGCTCATGCGGAATGCTATTTGTTTTGCGGCAACGGAGGACTTCATGGTGTTGCGCCACGCCGTGACCCCGAGCTACCGGTCCAGCGTGCAACTTAACTCGCCGCGGCGCCGGCTGCCGACGCTGCGCCGGCGGGCGGAGTGGCAGAACAATCGCAAGGGGAACAGTCTGCATGAGCATCACCACGGCCATGACGAGCGTGCCGAAGCCCGCGCCTGACCTGATCGAGGCGTTCAGGGGTGCGCCGACCTCCGTGATCAGCGACAATCTTGCCCGGCTGCCGGGCGCCGTAGGGCCTGCGGCCGTTCCATCGCGGCAGCAAGCTGGTGGGCATAGCCTTCACCGTGCGCACGCGGCCGGGCGACAATCTTGCGATCCATCGAGCGCTCGAACTGGTCGGGCCGGGCGACGTGATCGTGGTCGATGGCGGCGGCGACGAGACGCGGGCGCTGGTCGGCGAGATCATGAAGAACGATCGCCGCAATATCGCGGCGCCGCCGGCTATGTGATCGACGGCGCGATCCGCGACGTCGCGGCGTTCGCTGCGTCCGACTTTCCCTGCTTTGCGCGCACCGCGATCCACCGCGGTCCCTACAAGAGCGGACCGGGCGAAATCAACGTGCCGGTTTCGATCGGCGGCTCGGTGATCTCGCCCGGCGATATCGTGGTCGGCGACGAGGACGGCGTGGTGTCGTTTCCCGCCGCGATCGGCAGCCACCGTGCTGGAGGCGGTCCGCGCCCAGATCGCGCGCGAGGAAGCAGACGCTCGATCTCGATCCGCGAAGGCCGCTACCAGGGCAGCTACGGCAAATCTTGATCGATGCGCGAGGCGCCAGAAAAGCGTCAAGGAAAACGTCAGGGAGGAACGATGAGTCAGAAGGACGAATTTCACAATCTCGGATAATCCGGCTGACGGGCTGCTTCGCGAACTCGCGTCCGGGGTCACGACGCGAATCTTCTCCGGCGAGCACGCGATGCTGTCGGTGGTGACGCTGGCGCCGCACGCGCAGGGCACCCTGCATCATCACCCCGAGGAACAATGGGGCGTGCTGCTCGATGGCTCAGCCATCCGGGTTCAGGGCGGTGAGGAAATTCCGGTCAGGAAGGGCGATTTCTGGCGCACGCCGGGAAATGTGCCGCACACGATGCGGGCTGGACCGGACGGCGCCCGCGTGCTTGACATCTTCAGCCCGCCGCGGCCCGAGTACAAGAAGGCCGGGTCCGGCTTCGGACTAGCTAAAGTCTGCGAACAAAAACAAAAAGCGCAGCGACAATCGGGAGGAGACGCGGTGAAGATTACCAGACGCAATCTGCTGGCGGCGTCGGCCGCGTTCGCGGTCACGCCGGCGCTGGCGCAGCCGGCAAAGAACATGACGCTGGTGGTGCCGTTCCCGCCGGGAGGCTCCACCGACGCGCTGGCGCGGCTGCTGCAGTCCCATCTGCAGACGAAGCTCGGCCGGACCGTGCTGGTGGAGAACAAGTCCGGGCGCGGCCGGCTCGCTCGGCGCCATGCAGGTCGCGAAGAGCGCGCCTGACGGCGCGACGTTTCTGGTGACCTTCGACTCGCACGCGGTCATCCCCTCGATCCTCGAAAAGCCGGGGCTGGATGTCGAGAAGGATCTGGTGCCGGTGTTCCTGGTCGGCACCGCGCCTTACGTCGCTCGCCGCGAATGCCGAGCGGCCGTACAAGACCATTTGCCGACGTGATCGCGGCCTGCAAGGCAAACCCCGGCGCGGTGAAATACGCCTCCGTCGGCATCGGCACGCTCGGCCATCTCGCGATGACGGTGCTCGGCAAGAAGGCCGGCGTCGAGATCACGCATGTGCCCTACCGCGGCGGCGGCCCGGCGATGAACGACGTGCTCGGCGGCCATGTCGATCTGATCGTGGGATCGGCGGCGCTGGTGACGGCGCAACTCGGGCACCAACATGCTGCGTCCCGATCCTGCAACTGGGGCGCGAGCGGATGCCCGTCGCTCAAGGACACGCAGACCGCGATCGAGGCAGGCTATCCCGGATTTCGAGACGCTGGCCTGGTGGGGCGTTTTCGCGCCCAAGGACACGCCGCCTGATGTCATCGCCAGCATGGCGAAATCGGTGAAGGAGATCCTGAGCGAGCCGGCGGTAGCGGCGCAACTGCAGGAGACGCAGCAGATGACGCTGCTGCTCGCCGACGGCAAGGAGTTCTCGACGTTCTTCGCCAAGCAGGTCAGCATCTGGGGCCAGGTCGTGCGCGAGAACAACATCAAGGCGTAACGGCGGAACCGGAGATCCGCTCTCGTCATGGTCAGGCTCGTCCGACATCCACGTTTCTGGACTATGCAACCGTAGCGTGATGCCTGGGACGACACGCGGCGCTATCGGCCGCGTCGCGAGGGCTGGCGATGCCGCGCCCGCTTTGGTATGAAGCGGTCAAGCACCCGCCTACGCAGCGGGTCCGCGGTCCCGTAGCTCAGCCGGATAGAGCGACGGTTTCCTAAACCGTAGGTCGCATGTTCGAGTCATGCCGGGATCGCCAATTTCCATCCTGCTCGAGTGCCAGCGATGAGATTGCCGGTGCCGAGGCCGGCCTAACCGGGCTCCGGATAGATCTGCAGCAACGCCGTCGCTGTGTCCCGCGCCCGTCGCGCGATCTCGGCGGCGCTCGGGCGATCGGCCGCCTGAAGCAGCAGGCCGGTCATCAGGTCGCCCCAGAGCAGGCCCAAAATTTTTCGGTCATCGCGTCGGGATCGCCAGCGGACAAGCCCGGCTGACTTGGCGTTTGCCATGATCGCTCGCAAAGCATCGCGCGTGGGCTTGCGGGCAATCGAGTCCAGGGCTTGCGCGACCTTTGGGGCGTGCACGGTTTCGGATATCGCCAGCCGGAACACGGCGACGACGACCGGATCGGTCGTTTCCGTCAGAAGCCTGGTTCCAAAAGCGGTGAGCACCTTCGGCCAGAGTTTCTCTGTCGCGCAGCTCGGAGATCGGTCGGTGCTTTCAGCCGCTGGGCGCGCTCGGTGATGCATGCGACGAGCATCGCTTCCTTGTTGCCGAACAGCGCGTAAAGCTCCCGTTTCTGAAACCCGCGCGCGCGTCGCAATCTCCAGCGTGCTGGTCTGCGCATAGCCGCCCTCCATGAACGCCGAAAGGGCCGCGCCGAGGATCCGCTTCCGGACCGCGGTCCCACCGGCTTCCTCCTCGCGCGCCTTCATCCTTGGACTCATCGACTGCATTTTTCTCACTTGACTTGGTACTATCTGGTACCATATAGCGAATTGTCTTGGTACCGGATCGTACCAGAACGAACGTCGATGTAAAGGATGGCAGATCATGAACAGACGCCAGCTACTGGCCGCGGCACTGAGCGCCGCTCGCATGGCGGCTGCCCTGACGCTCGCATCAAAGGCATTTGCGGCAACTTCGAGCGAGATGGAAAAATGAGCAAGGCAACGCAACGGATCATCGAATGCAACGGGATCCACATCAACATTGCCGAGCAGGGCGACGGGCCGCTGGTGCTGCTGGTGCACGGCTTTCCTGAATCCTGGTTCTCCTGGCGGCATCAGATCGACGCCCTTGCTGCCGCCGGCTTCCGCGTTGTCGCCCCCGACCTGCGCGGCTACGGCAAGAGTGACGCGCCGCAAGGGATCGACCAATACACGATCCTGCATCTCGTCAGGCGACATGGTCGGCATTCCTCGATGCCCTGGGCGCGGCGTCCGCCGTCATCGTCGGTCATGACTGGGGCGCAAGCGTCGCCTGGCAGGCCGCGCTCACGCGGCCCGACCGCTTCAGGGCGGTCGCAGCGCTCAGCGTGCCGTTCCGGCCGCGCGGCAAGGCGCCACCGACCAGTCTCATGCCCCGCACCGAGAATGCGCAATTCTATCAGCTCTATTTCCAGGAGCAGGGCGCCGCGGAGGCGGAGTCTGGGGCGCGATCCGCGCGCGACCATTCGCAACATGCTGTTCGGGGCGTCCGGCGATGGCGTGGCCGCGGCCCGCGCGGCCGCCGCTGCTGCGGGCCTGCGCCTAACCTCGGCATGGTGCCGAAGGGCGGCGGATTCCTGCAAGGTCCCGGCGCGCCGGCAACGCTGCCATCATGGATCGAGCGAAAGCGACGTCGACTTTTACGGCGAGGAGTTTCAGGCGCAGCGGTTTTCGCGGAGCGCTCAACTACTATCGCAACATCGATCGCAACTGGGAGATCACGGGCGCGATGGCGGGCCTGCAGGTGACGGTGCCGGCGCTCTACATCGCGGGCGATCGCGACTTCGTGGTCGTCTTCCCCGGCACGGACCAGCTGCTCGCAAACATGAAGGCCTTCGTTCCCGGCCTGCGCAAGATCCAGATGCTTCCCGGTTGCGGCCACTGGACTCAGCAGGAGCGGCCGAACGAGGTCAGTGCCGCGCTGGTCGGAATTCATCTCGAGCCCTGCCGAGCCGCTCATGGCGACACCGATGCTCACGCTCCCTTTCCAGCAGCGTCTTGAAATCCGCCCGCGCCCGTTGCGCTTCGCGCCTGGCGGTCTCGGAGGCTTCGCTGAGGCCGAAATAGCCGTGGATCAGGCCCAGGCCATCGTAATAGCTGGTCGGAACGCCGGCGGCCTTCAGGGCGCGTCGCGCATACGCCTTGCCCTCGTCGCGCGAGCGGATCGAACCAGGCTGGTCGGACCACCGCCGTGGCGCGAGACCGGCGAGATTTTTGGCGCGCAGCGGCTGACGCGCGCCAGTCGGTGCCATCTGCGGTGTCGGCGAGGTAATGGCCACAAAACCATTCCATCACGGCGCGGGAGGAAATAGCCCTCCGCGTTCTCCGCCGCGCGAGGGAAGCGCGCGTTTTCTTTGTGATCCGCGAAATTCCGGCGACGTCGGTGACGGGATAGACCAGCAATTGCGCCGACAGCTTGATGCCGGCGTCGCGACAGGCGATGGCGGTCGTGGCTGCCAGATTGCCGCCCGCGCTGTCGCCGGCGACGCCGACGCGCGCGACATCACCGCCGAATTCGGCGATGCGTGCGATGACGTCCCGGTGGCCGCGAAGGCATCCTCGAAGGCGCCGGAAAGCGCACCTCGGGCGGGCGGCGATAATCGACCGAGACCACGACGGCGCCGGTCTCGATGGCGAGAAGGCGCGCCTGCCGGTCATGGGTGTCGAGATCGCCGGCAACCCAGCCGCCGCCATGGAAAACACCACCGTCGGCGATTTGTCGTTTGTGTTTCGGTAGACCCGCGCCGCAAGGAAGCCGGCCGCGCCCTTCACCTTGATGTCTTCCGCGCTCATCACCGGGGGCGGCGGGACCGCCGCGCGCGACGCTGCCAGCGCGCTGAGCGCATCGCGGGCGCTCTGCGGCGTCATGTTGGTGGGATCGCGCAGCGGCAGCAGCGGAATGATCTGGGCGACGATCGGGATCGAGCGGTAATCATGGGTGGCCCTCGCGTGGAACATCGCCGGCACCATAGGTTCAGCTTCGCCCTCTTTGCAATGATGTTCTTTGCAGGTCGGCCCCCATCACGGCGTAATGTCGGGCCCTCGCTGGTCCTTCCACCGAGACAAAGATCTCCCGCCTTCACACGACAGGCACGCGCGCCGGGCGGCGACTGCGGCGGGCGAGATCACTCGATGTCGAGCGGTACGCGCCATCGCTCGGTGAGAGCGCACAAGCGGCGCCTCGTTGCCGATATCGGCGCCTTCCATGACGAAGCCCTCGAAGCCGTTGGTCGCTGACCTGTTGCACTTCTGCACATAGACCGGGAAGCCGCCGATATAGGGCATGAAAACGCGCGGGCGTCCCGGGATGTTGGTGCCGACATACCAGGAGCTGCAGGTCGAGCGCAGCGAGACCTTCGGAGACCTCGTTGACGTGCTCGACCCAGGCGTCCTCGTCGTCCTGCGATCGGCTCGATGGTCGCCGCGCCGATGTCGCGCATGTGGCCGATGCAGTCGGCCAGCCAGTCGACATGCTGCTCGATCGCCTGGATCATGCTCGCCAGCACCGACGGACTGCCCGGGCCGGTGATCGTGAAGAGATTCGGAAAGCCCGCCGACGCCACGCCGAGATAGGCGCGGAGGGCCCGCGCGCCATTTCTCGGCCAGCGGTCTGCCGTCGCGGCCGGTGATCGCGATCCTGTCGAACGAGCCGGTCATGGCCGCAAAGCCGGTCGCGCAGACGATCGCGTCGAGCGGATACTCGACGCCGTTCACCTCGATGCCGCTCGGCCGTGAAGCGCTCGATCGGCGTCTTCGACACGTCGACCAGTTTTACATGCGGCAAATTGTAGGTCTCGAAATAGCCGGTATCGACGCACAGAGCCGCTTGCAGCCGAACACGTTGTCCGGGCACAGCAGCTCGGCGGTGGCCGGATCCTTGACGATGCCGCGGATCTTCCGGCGCGCGAACTCGGCGATGGTGTCGTTGGCCGGCCTTCTCGAACAGCAGGTCGCCATAGGCGCCGAGGAAAGGCAAGCCCGCCGCGCTGCCACGCCTCCTCATATTGCCGCTCGCGCTCCTCCGCGCGTGGCCTCCAGCGCCGGCTTCATGTTGAACGGGAAATAGAAGCCGGTCGGCCGCGCGCGCGCCTTGCGCGCAGCGCCGGATAGTCGGCCTTGATCGCCTTGCGATATTCCGGCGTCAGCTTTTCGTTCCAGGCCGGCACCGACTAGGTCGCGGTGCGCTGGAACACCGTCAGCTGCGGATGCCTGCTGCGCGATGATCGGGATCGACTGGATCGCCGACGAGCCGGTGCCGATGACGCCGACGCGCAGGCCGGTGAAGTCGACGCCTTCATGCGGCCATTCGCCGGTGTGATAGATCGGGCCGCCGGAAATCCTCGCGTCCCTTGAAGGCGGACATGGTTCGGCGCCGACAGGCAGCCGACCGCCATGATGCAGAATTTGGCCGATGACGCTGTCGCCGCGATCGGTCTCGATGCAGCCAGCATTTCGGTGTTCTCGTCGAACGTCGCCGCGGTGACGCGGGTGTCGAACACGGATCTGCCGGCGCAGGTCGAAGCGGTCGGCGACGTGGTTGGCGTAGCTAGGATCTCCGGCTGCGGCGCGTACTTCTCCGACCAGTTCCATTGCTGGTCCAGCTCTTCGGAGAACGAGAAGGAATATTGCATGCTTTCGACGTCGCAGCGTGCGCCCGGATAGCGGTTCCAGTACCAGGTGCCGCCGACGCCGCCGCCGGCCTCAGTAACACGCGCCGGTGAAGCCGAGCCCGCGCAGGCGGTGCAGCATGTACATGCCGGCAGAAAGCCGCGCGCCGACGACGACGGCGTCGAAGGCTACGCCCGACTTCCGGCGCACGTTGAGGGGCTGGTCCTGGCGGCGGGCATGCGGTTTCCCTGGAATGAAGCGCTTCCAGTCGCGAGCAGGCGCCGCTCTTGCCGGCGGCGCCTTCATTCGCTCGCGATCATGCCGGGTAGAACAGCGCAAAGCGCGCTGGCGGTCAATTGCGTCCGCGCACGATCCTGTCCCCGCGGTGACGCGGGCCTGACATGCGCCCGCACGCGCGGTCCAGTGATCGCCGGGCGCCGAAAGCTCCTACAGCGTCTTGGGGTATTCGATCAGCGCCTTTCGGTCCGCCGGGTCGACAAGCGCCGGTCCGATGACGCCCTTGATCTCCTTGTCCTTGCTGTATTCCTTCCTGAATTCGTGCCCCGTGTTCCAGTTTCCGCGGATCGAGGTGTCGAATTCAAACCCGTTGTTGATCTTGTCGGACTTGTAACCGAGGTTCACGGGATCGTATTCGCGGTTGCCGAGATAGAACTTTCTTCGGCCGGTCTTCGGGCGGCCCCAGCAGATGCTCGACTGGTCGGGACCGAGCCGTTGTGAAGATAGGGCGGCGTCGCCCAGACACCGTTGAGCGGGCGAACCTTGTAGGCCAGCTCGCCGCCGGAGCTCGTTCGGCATGTTTCCGTCGATCCGCTTCCGGTCCGCCGGGCTCACCGGCGGCTTCTTCTGGTCGTAGATGTAATTGACGGTTTTCTCGACCACGCTCGCCGAGCGCGAATGCGAAGCTGCTGCTCTTGATGCCGAGATTTGCGGGAACCGCGACCGTTCGGCTGCCGCATGTCTGCCGCCTGCGCGGGATCGGTCCCGATATGCGAGATCGGAATGTTTTCGACCTTGAGGATCGCTTCGCCGGCCTGGTTCTTCGGTCCACCAGTCCTTGTTGTTGAAATCGTAGAACGCCTCGCTCGATGACCGGCGGCCGGTGACATTCCTGGCAATGGGTCTTGTAGAGCTCGCGCGCCCTGCGCTGCCAGCTTCTGGTCGATCGGCGGCAGAATATCGTCCGGCCATTTCGGAGATTTCAGGCCCGAGAACCCGTCCTTCGCGTTCGGCGGCGTTGTCGCCCTTGATCATCTGCTCCATCTCGTACGAGCGACTTCACGTCGACGCTCGATTTGTAGAAGGCCCTTCGACGGGTCGGTCAGATTGAGCTCCGCCGACACGCCGAGCGATTCGCCGGCGTTGCGCACCATCGGCTGCATGATGGAGCCGTTATACTGCACCCAGTCGAACCACGGCGTGTTCCAGATCCGCGGGTAATGCACCGGCGCGGAGGAGCCGGCGTAGTTTTCCGGCTTGTTCAGGTCGATTGAAAACACCTGGTTGCCGATCCGGTTGAGCGCGTCCAGCCGTCCGTAACCTTCCAGGATGCTCTGGGAGGCGACGCGCTCTTCCAGGTCCTGACCTTCGCTTGTACTGCTTGCAGAACCTGGTCGAGCTGGTCCTTCAGCGTCTCGCGGTCGGCGACCGTGGAGTCCGGTCCCAGGATGCGTCTCGGCGAAGCGGTTGAATCGGGCCGGGCAGTAAGCGCGTCAGCACCAGCGAGACGCCCATGCCCTGCTTCATCTGTGAAGAGATCGGTGAGCGCCGGCCCGCCGTCGATGACGACCGCGGTGTCCTTGTAGGTGAAGCTGCCGGTGTGGCAGGCCGCGCAGGTCAGGCCGACGCCGGTCATGTCCCGCTTGGTGCGCGGGTTCTTCCACGGCGCGCCCGTCGGGTCCAGCATCGGACCGCCCTGCGCGAAGCCGATCGGCAGCGCCTTCTTGCCGGGGATGATGGTGTCCGGGATGAAGCCGTAGCGGTCGAGATAGGCGGTCTCGCTGAAGTCGTCGACCTTGTTGAAAATCAGCCACGGAATCGTCGGCTGCTCCAGCGCCATCGAACCATTCATAGGGAAAGCCGAAGGTCCGCGTTCCCTGATCGGCGTGATAGAACCAGCTCAGTTTTCCTTGCTGATGCCCTGGTCGAGCCAGACGGTCTTCTTCGGTTGCGGATACTCCGCGATCTTGACGTGAAGACTTGTCCACAGAGGCGGTGATATCGTCCTTGAAGGCGGCTGTAGCCGAGGCCAGACGCCGACGACCAATACCCGACAACAATCTTTGCAATCGTCTTGCAACGCATGGCCTGCCCCTTCTCAAAACCGCGCTGGTTGCGCGCAATATTCGTCTGTTATCAAAAACGCCGGATAAGCAAATCATCCTCGGCGTGCGATTCAGTATCATACCATCTTATAGTGGCGTCATCGGTCTGTCCATAAATCCGGCAGGTCGGCCCGAGCATGATTTCGCGTCGATCGCGGGCATTTTAAGGCGCTCGGAAATCCCATCGATTTGTTTCCGGGTTTCGCCGCGAACTCATGCCCGGGAATTCCATGCCAGTTTTATGACGCCGGCACGTATGAAAAAGCCGCTTGACTTTGACGTTGCGTCAAACCCGCATAACGCGCTCCTCGAAACAGAGGAGCCTGCCCATGACCACCCGTCGTACCTTCCTTCATCTTCCCTTGGCGCCCTTGCCGCCACTGTCCGCCGCCGCCGCCTTGCCGCAGTCTGCCTGCAGGCCGTGGGCCGTACCGTCGAGATCAAGACCAGGGACGGCACCGAGCCTTTTCGTCAAGGATACCGGAGGCGCCGGCCGTGCCGTCGTGATGACCCACGCCTGGCCGCTGAATGCCGATGTCTGGGACCATCAGGCTGCGCAGCTTTCAAGGCCGGCTTCCGCGTCGTCACCTATGACCGCCGCGGGTTCGGCCGCTCGGACAAGCCAGCCGGCGGTTACGATTTCGATACTTTTGCCGACGATCTCGCCGATGTGATCGAGCAGACGGGCGTGCGCGACGCGACGCTCGTCGGCTACTCGATGGGCGGCGGAGAGGTGGTGCGCTATTTCTCGCGGCATAACGGCCGCAACGTCGCGAAGGCCGGCGCTTGTCGGCGCGGCCGCGCATTATCTGCTGAAGACGGAGAACAATCCGGTCGGGATCGACGGCGCCGTGTTCGACGGCATCAAGCAGGGCGTGCAAGGCGATCGCAAGGCGTATCTCGCGCGGCCTGCTCCGGGACGTGTTCCTCGACGCCAAGCGGCCGGCGACCAATGCGGTGACGCAGGAGATGATCGATCTCGACGCTTGCGATGGCGATGCAGGCCGAGTGTCGCCGCGACGGCGGCTTGCGTCGATGCCTTCGCCAAAACCGATTTCCGCCCCGAACTCGCCGCTGTCAAGGTGCCGACCCTGGTGCTGCACGGCACGGCGGATATTCCGGTGCCGTTTGCGATCGGGAAGGCGACCGCCGGAGGGCATCGCCCAGTCGAGGCTGATCGAATATCCTGATGCCTCGCACGGCATCGTGCTCGACCGAGCGCGATCGCGTGACCCGCGACCTGCAAGCCTTCATCGCAAAGCATGAGGAGAGTTCTGATGTTCCGGATCGGTGAATTCGCCCAGATCGCGCAGGTCTCGGGCAGGCAGTTGCGGTTCTACGACCAACTCGGACTGCTGCAGCCCGCCCATATCGATGCCCAGACCGGCTATCGCTACTACAGCATCCGGCAATTGCCGCGGCTGAACGGCATTCTTGCCCTGAAGGAACTCGGCCTGTCGCTGGAGCAGATCGGGCCGCTGCTCGAAGGACAGGATCTCTGCCAACCGAGCTGCGCGCCATGCTCACCCTGAAGCGGGCGGAGGTGGAGCGTTCGCTGCGCGAGGAGGAGACGCGGTTGCGGCATATCGAATCCCGCATCGCGCAGATCGACCGGCATGGCGGGACGGAAGGCTTCGACGTCATCCTCAAATCGGTCGAGCCGACGCCGTTTCTGTCGCTGCAATGTTCGTGCGCCGACATGGACGAGGTGGTCCGCATGGTCCGCCTCGTCGCCGAGGACGGCGCGCGGCAGATCAGGCCGGCACTGCGTGACAAGCTGGTCGTGGTCGCGCGCAACGATCACGACGACGAGAAGCTCGATCTCGAGATCGGCTTTCGTTGACCCGGCCTTCGAACGCCGGCGTACGCCTGACCGGCGATTATCTGCTGCGCGCCAGCGAACTTCCCGCGGTGGAAACCATGGCGACCCTCGTCCGGCCGGGCACCAACATGGAAAGCCACACTTCATTCGGCGCGGTCGGCACCTGGATCGAAGCCAACAACTACCAGATCGCCGGGCCGTGCCGCGAAGTGTTCCTGGAGCCCATTACCGGGCCACCCGGTTTTGAAGGGGCGCTGGTGGAAATCCAGTTCCCGATCCGGCCGGCCGCCTAGCTTTCTCTTCGTTTTCCCAGAACCACCCAATCCGGACGCGTGCGCGCTTCCGGCCACCAGAACTGCTGTGCCGAATTCCGGCCAGCGGCCAACCTCAACAGGAGTGAACATGCTTACGATTCACGGCGTTCCGCTTTCCGTCCACACAAGAAAGGCGATCGTCACCGCGATCCTCAAGAAGATCGACTACAGATTCGAAGTGGTGATCCCGGTCATTCCCGGCAACCCGCCCTCCAACTGGAGCACGCTCAGTCCGACCGGGCTCATTCCCGTCATGCAGGACGGCGACTTCACGCTGGCGGATCTCGACCGCCATCTGCCTGTACCTCGACAGGAAGCAGCCCGCGCCGTCCAATCCTCCCCGAAGACATCAGGGACTACGCCCGCGTGCTGTGGTTCGACGCCTACGCCGGCGGCACCATCTATCGGCATGCCGGTGCATCCGCTGTTCTTCCAGACGGTCGTCGGACCCGAACATTCGCAACGTCCCGACCGACAAGGCGGTGGTCGACGACGTTCTGACGAACGTGCAGCCGAAAATCCTTGGCTATCTCGACGGGCAGATCACGGGGAAATTCCTGGTTGGCGACGCCATGACGCTGGCCGACATCGCAATCGTGTCGAACTTTATCGTCTATCAATATCTCGGCTTTGAGATCGACGCCGGCCGGTATCCGAAGCTCGCGAGATATCTGCGCGAGATCGCGGCAACCCCTGCATTCCAGCGGGCGCTGGCGGACGAAAAGCCGTTTGTCGAGCAGATGGGGCTGAAGCGGGACTTCCTCGCCGCTGCCTGATGCCCGTTCTGCCATGACCTTTCCGGCCGGGTGGCTGCTTTCGGCCACGGCCGGGATGTTGCTTTCGCTACTCTCGCTTGCGAAAGTGTTCCTGGCCGGTTTGGCTCGCCGGGCCTGTTTCCAGTATAGTGTTGCGGTCGTGGCAATGGATACTCGTCGGATCAGATGAAAGCAGCCGTTAGCGCGCAATCGCTCCGAATTGAGGTCCGGTTCCGGTGAGACGGTGTCCGCGCTTGCTGATCCGGCCGCAGCAGGCGCGTGCGTGTTACGTGTTCGCGCATGGGGCCGGCGCGGGCATGACTCATTCGTCGATGGAAACGATTGCCGCCGGTCTCGGCGAGCGCGGAATTGCGACGCTGCGCTATCAATTTCCCTATATGGAAAAAGGCAGCAAGCGGCCCGATGCGCCCGCGGTGGCGCACGCCGCCGGTCCGCGGCCGGCGGTGGCGGAAGCCGGGCGGCGCTGTCCCTCGCTGCCGCTGATCGCGGGCGGCAGATCGTTCGGCGGGCGTATGACATCGCAGGCGCAGGCGCTTTCGCCCTTGCCCGGCGTTCGCGGACTGGCGTTTCTGGGCTTTCCGCTGCATCCGGCCGGAAAGCCTTCCAGCGATCAGCGCCAAGCATCTCGCAGAGGTCAAAATCCCGATGCTGTTCCTGCAGGGCACGCGCGATGCGCTGGCGGAACTGAGCCTGCTCGAGCCTGTCGTCAAAGACCTGGGATCGCGCGCGAAGCGCTGCGATCTGCTTGATGGCGCCGATCATTCCTTTCATGTGCTGAAGAGTTCGGGGCGGAACGATCGCGAGGTGATTGGCCGAGGCGCTGGATGCCTTCGCGGCGTGGGTGGATGGGATTAGCCGGCTAGGCTCTCAGATGTCGTCCCTGCGGCACGCAGGGACCCATACGCCGCGGCGGTCATTCTAATGCTCCGTGTTAGCCACTTGCCCAAACAACTACAATGCTGTGGTTATGGGTCCCGGATCGCGCTTCGCTTGTCCGGGACGACGGATGATGGAGTTGCGCTGCGCGCGATACGCATTACGATGCGTCCATGACAAAAATCCTGATCGTCAATCCGAACACAACTGCCTCGATGACCGAGACGATCGGCGCTGCTGCGCGCGCCGTCGCTGCGCCCGGCACCGAGAATATCGGCCGTGACGTCGTCGATGGGCCCGGTCTCGATCGAGGGATATTACGACGAGGCCTTCGCCGTGCCCGGCCTGATCCAGGCGCTGATCGAACGCGCCGGATGCCGATGCGGCGATCATCGCCTGTTTCGACGACACCGGGCTCGACGCCGCCCGCACCGCGGCGCGCTTTCCGGTGGTCGGCATTTGCGAGGCGGCGCTGGTGACCGCGGGGCAGATCGCAAAACGCATCGCCGTCGTCACCACGCTGCCGCGCTCGATCGTGCCGCTGGAAGAGCTGGTGCGCCGCTATGGCTTTGCCGAGAGGGCACAGGTCACCGCCTGCAACGTCGCGGTGCTCGATCTCGAAAAGCCGGGCTCGGGCGCCGAGGAGAAACTGGAAGCCGAGATTGCCCGCGCGCTCGACAAGGGCGCGGAGGCGATCGTGCTGGGCTGCGCGGGGATGGCCGATCTCGCGCAGAAGCTGTCGCAGAAAGTTCGGCGTGCCTGTCGTCGATGGCGTGGCGGCCGCGGTGAAGCAGGCCGAGGCGCTGGCCGGCCTGAAGCTCACGACGTCCCGGCGCGGTTCTTACGCGTCGCCGGGCGCGAAGAACTACACCGGTATACTGCAGCCGTTCGCGCCCAAAATATCAGGCTGACGTCGGCGCGCCGTAGATCTTGTCGCGCAGCCGCCGCATGCCGGTCAGCCAGCGGTCGCGGCTGGAGGCCTTGCGCTGCATGTATTCCGCGACCTGCGGGTGCGACAGGATCAGAAAGCGTTCGGCCTCCATCGCCTCGATCACCATGCGCGCCACTTCCGGCGGCTGCAGCACGCCGTCGACCCTCGCCGCGCTCGGGCCGGGCGTGGTCATGCCGGTCTGCACCGATTGCGGGCACAGCACGGACACGCGGATGCCGCGGTCGCCATATTGAATGGCGAGATGCTCGGCGAGCGCCACCGCCGCGTTCTTGGTGACGCCGTAGGGCATCGAGTTCAGTGATGCCAGCAGGCCAGCCGCGGACGCCGTGTTCAGGAGATAGCCGGATCCGCGCGCCAGCATGCCGGGCACCAGCGCGCGCGCCGCGAACACATGGCTCATGACATGCACCCGCCAGCTCACGTCCCAGTCGGCGTCGGAGGCGCTCTCCTGTCCCTTGCGCGAGAGGCCGGCGTTGGAGAAGAACACGTCGACCGGGCCGTATTTGTCCTCGGCCGCGGCGATCAGCGCCTTGATGTCTTCTTCAAGCCCTACGTCGCCGGTTACGGCGAGGCCGTCGATGTCGCCCGCGACCTTCGCCAGCCTGTCGCGCGAGGTTTTCAGGTCGGCGACCGACGACGCCGCGCGCGCCGGCCTCCGCATAGGCGCGCGCCACCGCTTCGCCGATGCCGCTCGCAGCCCCTGTTACGACGCAGACCTTGCCTTGACGTGCATGATGCAGCCTCCCTTCGATCAATGTCCAGCGCTTGCTTCTTCAGCTCTTGTAGAGTCCCTTGTCCCGCGCCTGCCGGATCGCCAGCGCTGCCATCAGGTCGAGCATCGGTGTCGGAAGTCCGGCCGCGCGCGAATGCGGCGGGCGCGCGCACCAGCACGTCTATCTCCATGGCGCGGCCGAGTTCGTAATCCTGCAGGATCGACGGCTTGTGGTCCGGCGCGGGGCCGGTGCGGGTGACGCGCTTGACCTCCGGGAAACAGCTTTGCGCAACGCTGTTGGCCTCGTCGAGCAAACGCGGCACGACATCGGCGAGCGCCGGATCGTCGCGGACGGCGCGCGCGGTCTGCCCGGTCAACAGGCACAGCACCGACATCGACATGTTGGTCAGGAGTTTTGACCAGATCGTCTCCTGATCTCAGCGTGAGCCCGGGAGACTCGATCGCCGCTTCGTTCAGCGCAGCGCGCAGCCGCGCGATACGCTCGCTCGGCGCGGTCGTCGCATTCGCCGATCAGGAGCCGGTTGCGCTCGGGCGACAAGTTCGCCGCTACGCCGGGTGCGATGACTTCGTTGGACGAAAACACCACGCCGCCGACGATCCGCTCTTTCGGGATCGCCGCGCGCAGGCGACCGCCGGGATCGAGGAAGGCCAGGATCCGGAACGGGCGGATGTTTTGGCGGAAAGCCCGATATCGTACCACCAGGGAATGCCGTTCTGCGCAAACACCACGGCGGTGTCCTCGCCGAGCAGCGGCTGCAATGCCGGTCAGCGAGACTGGGCAGGCCGGTCGCCTTCAGCGTGCAGATGACGACATCCTGCGGTCCAAGCGTGGCGGGATCGTCAGATGCTCTGACCTTGGCCTTGAACTCGGCGTCTCCAACGCGCAGCGTCGAGGCCGTTGGCCTTCACCGCATCGAGATGCGCGCCCCGCATCACGCAGGAAACATCATGCCCTGCCAGCGCGAGCCGCACCGCAAAATGGCTGCCGACGGCGCCCGCACCGAAAAACGCATATCCGCATGTGAAGGAAGTCCTGCTGGAGAGAATGATCGTCCCGATTAGGTTTCACAAGCGTTGTTCTGACGCAACCGGTCCGCGGCACAGGGCGGGTTGCGGAGGGCGCGGCCTTGGTGGCGCGGGAACCCCGGCGTTCAGTCAACGTTCATCAGCGTGCCGTCAAGCTCGTGCACGCCAGCGATGATGGACGCAGCGAAGGGACGCGCCATGTCAAAATTCGGACTGGGAATTGCCGCCATTGTCTTTGCAACGGCGCTGTCCGTGGCGGACTTTGCGATCGCGAAAGGCGGCCATGGAGGCGGTCACGGCGGTGGCCGCGGCGGCGGTCATCAGCTGGCGGTGGTCATCGATGGCGGTGGTCACGGTCATGGGCCACCATTTCGGCGGCCGGCATCATGGCGGCGGCCATTTTCACGGCAGATCGCATCACCGTTCATTCTCCGCACATCGCTTCGTTCTCCGCGCACCGCATGAATTTCGCAGGCGGCGGCCGTCCGCTGAACGCCGCGCACTCGCCCGCAGCTATCGCCATACCGCTGCGCTGCACAGTCCCGGCACGCGGGCCAGAGTTACCGCGGGCGCGGCGCTCGCGGGCTGGCAATATGGTCGGTCGAGAGGCGGCGGATGGTGGCGGCACGGCAATGGCGGATACGGCTGGGTCGGACCGCTGTTCTGGCCGTTCGCCTATTTCGACATCTATGATTATGCGCTGTGGGGACCGCGCGCCGGCGCCCCGTTCTGGTACTATGGCTACGACGACATTTATGCCGGCTTGTTCGGGCCTTACGACTACGAGGGCCTTACCGGCTACTTGCCGCCGCGCGGCGCGCTCCGCACCCGGACCGGCTGACGCTGCTGTGCGGCGAGGACAGCCGTGAAATCGCCGGCCTCCCGATCGACCTGATCGCGCAGGTGATCGATCCCACCGAGGTGCAACGCGCGGCCCTCGACGACCTCGCCAATGCATCGGTCACCGCGGCGCAAAAGATCAAGGCGGCGTGTCCGACGACGATAGCGCTGACGGCGTCCGGCCGGCTCGCCTCGATGCAGCAGCGCATCGAGGCGATGATTGCCGGTGTCGCGACCGTGCAACCGCCGCTGGACAAGTTCTACGGCCTCGTGAACGACGAGCAGAAAGCGCGACTGAATGCTGTCGCCGAGGATCAAGAGAGCAAAACCAGAAGGCGCGGCAACAGGTCATTGGCGCGGGCCTGCGACATGACAGAGCCGTCGGCCCTGAAATGGCCGGCTGACGAGATCGAGGCGCGGCTGCGCCCGACCGATGCGCAACGTGCGGACCTTGCCGCGCTGCAGGAGGCAAGCGCCAAGGCCGCCGACATGCTGAGCGCTATCGTGCCGGGCCGACGACGAACTCACGCCGCCGGCGCGGCTCGCCGCTGCCGGCAAGCGGCTCGACACCATGCTGCAGGCGGTCAAGCAGGTGCGTACGGCGCTCGATCGGTTCTATGCGACGTTGAACGACGAGCAGAAAGCCCAATTCGAGGCGATCGGCCCGCGGCGGACCTCCTTAGCCGACAGGTCCGATATGATGCAGCGGCGCAGCCGCAGATAATTCGGCGTGACCGTCACAGCGCTTGCGATCCGTGCCTATTGTCCGGCATAACAAAATGCCGAACAAAGGGGCCGCTGATGACTGCCAATCCGGTTTTGTGGAATCTCGACGGGCGCGGTGTCGCTACCGTCACGCTGAATCGTCCCGAGGTGAACAATGCCTATGACGCCGGGCTCATCAACGGCGTGCTCGCGGCGATGGATGAACTCGGCAGGAAGCCGAACCTCCGCGTCGTCGTCCTCAAGGGCAATGGCAAGCATTTTCAGGCCGGCGCCGATCTGAAATGGATCAACGGCGTGCGGCCGAAGTCGGCGACAGAAAACGAAGCGGTGTCGCGTGCCACGTTCGAGGCGGTGCAGCGGCTGAATACGTTGCCGATCCCGACGGTGGCGCTGGTGCAGGGCGGCTGTTTCGGCGGCGGCACCGGCGTGATCTCCGCCTGCGACGTCGTGATCGCCGCCGACAATGCGCTGTTCTCGATCACCGAAGTGCGCTGGGGACTGACGGCGGCCATCATCATCCGCAACTCTGTGACGCGATCGGCGTCAGGCAGGTTCGCCGCTACGCGTTGACCGGCGAACGTTTTGGCGCTGCTGATGCCCGCCGCATCGGCCTGGTGCACGAAGTGGTGCCGCTGGCCGAGCTGGAAGCCGCGGGCGCAAAAGTGCGTGGAGCAGCTGCTCGCCAATGGTCCCGAAGCGCATGGCCGAGACCAAGGCGCTTGCGTTGGAAAGCTCGTTCGGCGGAATGAGTGTCGACGACGACGCCTATGCGCGGCTGGTGCGGATGCACTCGGACAGGCGGCAGACCAATGAGGCGTCGGAGGGACTGGCGTCGTTCGCCGAAAAGCGCGCGGCGAACTGGGGCGTGCCGAGCGGATAAAGTTTCGCTACGATCGAAGCGGACAGCGTCTCGCTGTATTTCGCGGTGTCCCCACGACAGGAGCAGAATTTGCCTTCCAAGCGTATTGCCATTGCCGGGCTGGGCGAGATCGGAAAAACCCTGGCGCGCAAGCTTGCTCAGGGGATGCCGGGCCTCGCTCTCGCAGGCGTCGCTGCAAGGGATCAAGCCAAGGCGCAAGGCTGGCTTGACCGCGAAGGCATCGCCTGTCCGCTGGTCTCGCTCGACGATCTGCCCGACCATGCCGACCTTGTCGTCGAATGTGCGCCGGCGGCGATCCTCGATCAGATATGCCGGCCGATGCTGAGCGCCGGCAAGCAGGTCATGGTTCTCAGCGCCAGTGCGCTGCTGCCTCGTCCCGAACTCGTCGATCTCGCTCGCGCCCGAGGCGGCCAGATCATCGTGCCGACCGGCGCCTTGATCGGTTTCGACGCGGTTTCAGCCGCTGCCGAAGGCACCATCAACTCGGTGCAGATGGTCACCCGCAAGCCGCCGACGGGTCTCGCCGGCGCGCCTTACCTGATCGAGAAGCGAATCTCTGGATGGGCTGACATCCGCGCTATGTGTATTCAAAGGGTCGGCGCGGGACGCCGCCGCGGCATTTCCGGCCAATGTCAACGTCGTGGCGGCGTTGTCGCTGGCGGGCATCGGCCCCGACCGCACGACCATCGAAATCTGGGCCGATCCGTCGAGTGAGCCGTAACTGCCATCAGATCAAGGTCGAGTCCGACTCGGCCTCGTTCACGATGTCGATCGAGAACATCCCTCGGAAAACCCGAAAACGGGCCGAATTACCGCGCTCTCGGTGATCGCGGCGTTGCGCAAGCTCACCTCGCCGCTACAGGTCGGGACCTGAGCGCTGTCCTCAATAGAGGCCGGGACGTGTATGCCGTCAGGCCGTAAGAGGCAGGGACCTTCGGCCGCCAGGCGACTCGAATGCGACCAGATCGCCGAAATATCTCAGGCGGTCTGGCTGCTTTCGATCTTGTGCTCGAGGGCCTCGCAGGTTTGGCGAACATGCTCGGTCAAGAACGAGCAATCCTCGATGCGCTTGAAAATCCTTTTGGCATCCTCACGATAGGCCGCAGCGGTTTCGTGCATGTAAGCAATGGCCAGATGCACTTCGGCGGTCATCGCCTCGCACTTCCGTGCCGCCTCGATCATTTCGGCTCCCATCGCCTCGATTTCCTTGGCTGCGGCTTCATAGTCGCGCACCACGGCCTCCGGCACTGAGCGCTCCCACGCGCGGAACGCCGTCTTGATGCTCGACGTAGTCCGGCATCGGCCCGGTTTGCACCGGTGGCGCCTTGATCGACGGTAACGGCGCGCGCCTCCGGCATAGCCGCCGCGATATCCGATTCGAGCTTGGCGAGGTCCGTCAACCGGCCGTCGTTCTGATCTTGCTTCATGGTATTCATGAGTCGCTTCTCCTTTTACGTAACTAACTATTTCCGGCAACAATCTCGATCGATCGCTCGACTGCCGTCTCCAGCCAGGCGCTGCGGTTCATGCCGCAGCGTTGGTTGATATCGAGGGGCGATTCTCGCCGGGCGTGAACAGCGGCGTTGCGGCGTGGCTACGAAGCCCGCGCCGCCTGCGACACGTCGTCGAACCGCAAGCGTGGCGGATGGGATCCCATAGAGGTCGCGCTCGGCCGAGGCGTCCAGGTCGCCCCGTGCGTTCGCGTGAGTGGGATCTTCTGAAGCGCTTTCAAAATTCGGAAGGTGCAGCGGGTCGGATATTCCGGAGTGGGACGACTCGGTCGCGCTGAGCAAGGAATAATCTGCCGCAGAGCCCCAGAAGGACAGGCGCGCTTCCGGCCGACGCCAGCAGAATTCCCAAGGCATCGGCAGGCGACGAAGCATTGGCGACGAGACGATCGGCGGCTTCGAAGGATCTCGCCTCAAAGCCAGCGACGGCCAGAGTACGCCGGCCTGATTGGAAACCGGACGGACGCGCCGTATCGACTGGATCTGCCCAGCGAGATCCGAATGTCGACCTCAGGAGATCCTCATAGGTGACCTCTTTGGCGACGCCCGCCTCGGACAAAGCGATTTCGTTCCGCGCCGTGGCTTCATTCACCGTGTGCTGGATACTTGCCTGCGCATCAGCGATCGACGGCGGAAGCGGGGTAGGCAGCCTCTTTGATGCAACTGGCGGTTTGGAAGATCTCTGAAGGGCGACACTTCGAACAGTCGATCGCTTCATGCCCAGATACCAGCATTTTTGCTGGGTCACACGATCCAAACGGTAGTACCAATGCTTTCCGCTGGAGGCCACGCCAGCCGGATTTGCAAAGGCAATCACCCCGCTGCGCTCGCGCTGGTTGGAAGCAGCGTTGCCGCAACGAGAAAAATGCCTGCCACCAGTGACAGCAATGACGCTTGCGTTCGAAGAAACATTTTAGAAAGTCTCTGCAACTCGACAATTCTCGTTAAATAGTTAGCCGCGCATTAGCTCTGGGCCTTGGTTCCACAGCCCTTTTAGCTGACAAGCCAAGCACTTGTGCCATTAAACAGTGCTTAACCTTAAGACCGGCATTTTCGCGCAATCGTTAACCAGTTCGTGGTTAACGCTGGGGTCATGAGCGCTATACGCCGCGATTCTGCGGCTCGCGGCGTATCTTTGCGCCGCGTTTCGCATCAGGCATCCTGTTCTGCAGCGCATCCCGCCGCGCTCCCGGCCATCCGACGAGATAGCCAAATTCGCCCGACCGGGGCATTATCACGCACTCGTCATCCGGTACCGGTCACTTGCCTCTCAAAACCATCGAAGAACCTGCGCGCCAGGTTCCGCTCTACGGCGAATATGAAGTCGCCGTGCTCGGCGGCGGCCCGGCAGGCATCGCAGCCGCGGTCGCCGCCGCGCGGGCCGGCCGGCGCACGCTGCTGATCGAGCGCTACGGCTTTCTCGGCGGGATGGGCACCGGCCGCCGGCGTCACGCAATTTCTGCGGGCTGCATGCCAATGTTCATGGCGAGATGCATCGGGTGGTGCAGGGCGTGGCCTCCGATCTGCTCGCACGGATCGACCGGCTCGACGGGCTCAACGCGCCGCATCTGATCCTCGGCAAGATCCTTGCGCAGGCCTACGACACCGCGGCCTACAAGATCGCGGCGCGATGATCTGCTCGCCGCGCACAAGGTCGACATTCTCTCTTCATGCGCTCGGCGCCGGCGTCGTGATGCAGGACGAAAGGCGCATCGATGCGCTGATGGTCGAGACCAAGGCCGGGCGTCAGGCGGTGCGCGCCGGAATCTTCATCGATTGCTCCGGCGACGGCGATCTCGCGGCCTGGGCGGGCGCACCCTTGAAATCGGCGACAATGCCGGCAGCATGCTCTACCCGTCGATGATGTTCCGCCTCAACGGCATCGATCCCGAGAAGGCCGGCGAAGCGTGGCGGACGATCCCGACGCTGATGGAAAAGGCCGCGGCCGCGGGCACGCATCGCTTTCCGCGCAAGGCCGCGATCGTGCGGCCGCAACGCTCGCAAATCGAATGGCGGGTGAATTTTACCCAGCTCGCGCGCGAGGACGGCACCGCGGTCAACGGGCTTGAACCCGACCAGATGACGCGCGGCGAGATCGAAGGCCGCCGTCAGGCGGTCCAGGCGTTCGAATTCCTGCGCACGGTGCCTGGCTTCGAAAAATCCTACATCGTCGACCTGCCGCCGCAGCTCGGCATCCGCGAGACACGGCGGGTGGTCGGCGGCTACATGCTCTCGGGCGAGGACGTGCTCGGCTGCGCTTCATTCGAGGATCCCATCGGCGTCAATGGCTGGCCGATGGAATCGCATGTCGCCGGAGACGTCATCTTCAAGTTCCCGCCGATCCCGGAGTCGCGCGGCTTCAACGAATTGCCGTATCGCATGCTGGTGCCCGAAGGCATCGACAATCTGCTGATGGCCGGGCGCTGCGCCTCGATGACCCATGACGGCCAGTCGGCGGCGCGGGTCTCCGGCGCCTGCTTTGCGATGGGGAGGCGGCCGGTCTGGCTGCGGCGCTGGCGCTGTCGGGCAACACGATTCCGCGCGACATTGCGGTTGAAAAGTTGCAACAAGCGTTGAAACAGCAGGGCGCCTTCATCGGGCGGGACCAGAGCGTGCCCGAAGGGCTATAGAAGCGTTGCGGAGGAGACCGGATGACGAAGTTTGCACGGCTTGCGCTGGCGGGCCTGTTGGCAATGGCGGCGGCCGGCGTGGCGCGGGCCGACGACGCGCTGAAGGCCAGGATCGGCGTGCTGCGGCTGTCGTCCTCGGCGCCGGTATTCATTGCGCAGGACAAGGGCTATTTCCGCGAAGCAGGGCTCGATATCGAACTGAAATTCTTCGACGCGGCGCAGCCGATCGCGGTGGCGACGACCTCGGGCGATATTGATTTCGGCATCACGGCGTTCACCGCCGGTCTCTACAATCTCGCCGGCAAGGGCACGCTGAAGGTGATCGGCGGCATGAGCCGCGAGAAGCCCGGTTATCCCCTGATCGGCTACTTCGCCAGCAATAACGCCTATGCCGCTGGCCTGAAGACGCCGAAGGACCTCGCGGGCAAGCGCATTGCGGTGACGCAGGTCGGCTCCAGCTTTCATTATTCGCTCGGCCTGCTCGCCGACAAATACGGCTTCAAGCTGGCCGACCTGAAGGTGCTGCCGTTGCAGTCGCTGTCGAATGCCGCGGCGGCGCTGAAGGGCGAAACCGTCGATGCCGCGTTGCTGCCGGTCTCGACCGCGCGCCCGCTGATGGAATCCGGCGGCGCCAAATTCCTCGGCTGGGTCGGCGACGAGACGCCGTGGCAGTTAGGCGCCGTGTTCGCTTCGCCGAAGACGCTGACCAACAACGCGCTGGTGACAAAGCTGCTGGCCGCACTGGCGCGCGCCGATCGCGAATATCACGACGTGATCCTGGCCTCCGTGAAGGACGGCAAGGCCGACATCAACGAGCAGGACAAAGCCGCTGCTCGAGATCATCGCCAAATACACCAATCTGCCGGTCGAACAGGTCGTCGGCAATTGCGCCTATATCGATCCGGACGGCAAGCTCGACGTCAGGAATGTCGCCAACCAGATCGAATGGCTGCAGGAGCAGGGCTTCGTCGACAAGGGATTTTCGGCCGACGCGATTATCGCCAAGGAATATGTGAAGGCGGATTGATGATGGTTCGTGCCAGTGTCGTCATTGCGAGCGCAGCGAAGCAATCCATACCTCAACACGGGGAAAGATGGATTGCTTCGTCGCTTCGCTCCCTTGCGCAAACGCCTCGCGTTTGTCGCAGGCAATGACGAATTCTGTCGTGAGTTGGTTATCGAATGGACCTGATCGCCGATCATATCAGCCACCGCTTCGGCGCGCTCGATGTGCTCGATCAAGGTGTCGTTCACGGTTACCTCGGGCGAGGTGGTCGCGATCGTGGGTCCCTCCGGCTGCGGCAAGAGCACGCTGTTGTCGATCCTTGGCGGCCTGCTGCAGCCAGAGCGAGGGAAGGGCAGAACTGCGCGGCGCGGCGCCGGCCAACAGCCTCAACCCGCTGACCTTCGTGTTCCAGGATTTTGCGCTGCTGCCGTGGTGCACGGTGGAAGCGAACGTCGAGTTTCCGCTCGTGCATACCGCGCTCGACGCCGCCACGCGCCGCGCCGTGGTCGACGACGCGCTGCAGTCGCACCGGCCTGTCCGAATTTCCGCAGCGCCTATCCAAAACAATTGTCCGGCGGCATGCGCCAACGCGTCGGCATTGCCGCGCGCGCTCGCGGTGCGGCCGGCGATCCTCTTGATGGACGAGCCGTTGTCGGCGCTGGATCTGCAAACCCGCGAATTGCTGATGGAGGACTTTATTCGTCTGCTCGCCGACGGCGCGATGGGCGCGGTCTATGTCACGCATAATCTGGAAGAAGCGGTGCGGCTCGCCGACCGCATCGTGGTGCTGTCGCGCCGGCCCGGCCGCGTCCGGGAGATCGTCGAAATTCCGATGACGCGCGACGAGCGCGGTGCGATCGATGCGCGCGGCAAGTTGCTGGCGCTGCAGAACGATCTGTGGTCGCTGATCCGCGAGGAGGCGATCGATGCCGAGCGCGAGGTCCAGCATGCTTGACCGCGCGCCGCACAGGACGATCGCACAACCGGACGAGCAACCGGCCGGTCGCATTTCGCGGCGCCGGCTTTGCGCCAAGCGGCGGGGCGCGCCTCCGGCTGGATGGCGCTCGCGCTGGTCATCGCGCTTTGGCAATTGGCCGGCAGCGCCGGCTGGGTCAATCCGCTGTTCCTGCCGGCGCCCATCAGCGATCGCGGTCGCGATCTACAAGCTCGCGATGTCAGTGGCGCGCTCTGGCAGCACGTTTCGGCTTCGGTCGTTCCGAATCGGCAGCGGCTGGGTGCTCGGCACCGTGGCCGGCGTCATCATCGGCTTCGCGATCGGGCTGTCGACGCTGGCGCGCGGCGTCGGCATCACCTTCATCTCGGCGCTGTTTCCGATTCCGAAAATCGCGCTGCTGCCGCTGCTGATCCTCTGGCTCGGGATCGGCGAGGAGCCGAAGATCGCGACCATTGCGCTCGGCGTGTTCTTCTCCACTGCGATCTCGGTCTATAGCGGCGTCGATGCGGTGCCGCGCAACCTGATCCGGATGGCGCAGAGCTTTAATGTGCCGTTCCACGCCATCGTGCGCCAGCGTGATCTGGCCGGGCGCGCTGCCATCGATCCTGGCGGGCTTTCGCATCACGGCGTCGGTGGCGCTGCTGCTGGTGGTGAGCGCGGAAATGATCGGCGCCCAGTTCGGCATCGGCGCGTTCGTGCTGCAGGCCGGTAATCTGATGCAGACCGATCAGCTGCTCGCCGGTGTCGTGATCCTGTCGCTGTTCGGGCTGGTGGTGGGGAAGCTGATCAACATGCTGGAAGCGCGGTTGCTGCACTGGCGGTGAAGTGCAGATCGTAGGGTGGGCAAAGCGAAGCGTGCCCATCCACTTTGATCTCTCGCAAGCAATGGTGGGCGACGTTCGCAAATGAGCGCTCGCTTATGGCCCTGCGTTCGCAGGGACGACGATACGTCAACGTCTCACGCGTTGCCGCGGTCCTCGCGGAACAAGTCGAGCTTCTGCTGCACCGGACGGTCGGAGAACGCAGAACAGCACCGGAGTCGGTCTCGGCCTCGTGGGTGACCCAGTGCCAGCTCGGCACCACGAACAGGTCGCGCGCGCCCCACTCAAAGGTCTGGTCGCCGATCCTGGTGCGGCCCTTGCCTTCGATCGCGGCGAATACGGTGGCGTCGGTCGCGCGGTAGCGCGCCGTCTTGAAACCCTTCGGCAATAGCTGGATGAAGGTGCCGATCGTCGGCATCGCGAAATCGCCGGTCTCGGGATTGGAGAATTTCAGCTTCAGCCCGTGGCAGGCATCCCATTCGTCGCGCGTCCTGGCCTGCTCCAGCGCCTCGCGCGTATAGCTGTAGGGATAGTTGAAGATCGGCGAGGTCTTGGATTTGCGCTTCTCGTCGACCGGCAGCAGATTGTGGCCGTAGCGCGCAAAGCTGTCGCCGGCGGGTTTGGTGATCTTCTGCTGGTCCTCGTTCGACCCTTCGGCAAAGGACGCATCGAAGAACTGCACCATCGGGATGTCGAGCCCGTCGAGCCAGAACATCGGCTCGGAGGTTTCGTTGGAATGGTCGTGCCAGGTCATCGACGGCGTGATGACGAAATCGCCGGGCTCCATCGCGGTGCGCTCGCCGTCGACGGCGGTATGGGCGCCCTTGCCTTCGAGCACGAAGCGCAGCGCCGACTGGCTGTGCCGATGCGCCGGGCGCGACGTCGCCGGGGACCACCATCTGCACGCCGGCAAACAGCGACGTCGTGATCTTCGACTGGCCGCGCAGGCCGGGATTCTCCAGCACCAGCACCCGCCGCTCGGCTTCCTTGGCGGTGATCAGCTTGCCTGCTTCGGTCATGTAGTCGCGGATCGAATCGAACTTCCACAGATGCGGCCGGCAGGCGCTTCGCGGCTCCGGCGTGATCGAGATCGCCCAGTCACGTTCCACAGCGCGGAGAGATTTTCGCCGTCGATCTTCTTGTAGAACGCCTCGCGTTCCGGCGTCTTCTGCACGGCTTCCATGGCAAGCCTCCCGTCGTTCTTACTTGGATTGATTGACAGTATACTTACAATGTGGATAGCGTCAATGTGGTAGACCCGAACAAGCGCAGCAAGAATCCAGGGAGGTTCCGATGAAGCTGCATGGCTATTTCCGCAGCAGCGCGGCGTACCGGGTCAGGATCGCGCTGAACCTCAAGGGGCTCTCCAGCTGAGCACCTGCCGCATCACCTTCGCAAGGGCGAACAATGCGCGCCCGCCTACCTCGCGATCAACCCGCAGGGGCTGGTGCCCACGCTGGAGGGTGACGACGGTGCGGCGCTGACCCAGTCGCTCGCCATTATCGAATGGCTGGACGAGACCCATCCCAACCCGCCGCTATTGCCAAAGGATCCGCTGCGCCGCGCAAAAGTGCGCGCCTTCGCGCTGGCCATCGCCTGCGATATCCATCCGGTGCAGAACTTGAAGGTTCTGGCCCGGTTGCGGCAGCTCGGCGTGGCCGAGGAAAAGGTGACGGAATGGGCGGCCTGGGTTAACCGCGAGGGCTTGTCCGCCTGTGAAGCGCTGATCAAGAGCGAGCAGGGGCCGTTTTGCTTCGGCGCGGCGCCGACGATTGCGGACCTCTGCCTGGTGCCGCAGCTTGCGAACGCGCGGCGCTTCGGCGTCGACGTCGCAGCCTTTCCGCGCCTGCTCGAGGCGGAAGCCGCGACCAGGGAAATCAAGGCGTTCGCCGACGCCGCGCCGGACAGGCAGCCCGATGCCGAGTAAACCCTCACCCATCACGATGGACGCGGTCTACACCGCGCCCGGCTACCTGTTTCGCCGGATGCAGCAGATCGCGGTCTCGATCTTCGTCGAGGAATGCAGGGCGTTCGACCTGACGCCGGTGCAGTATGCCGCGCTGGTGGCGATCCACACCCATCCCGGCATCGACGCCACGCGGCTGTCGGCGGTGATCGCGTTCGACCGCTCCACGCTCGGCAACGTGATCGAGCGGCTGGAGAGCAAGGCGCTGATCGAGCGCAAGCCGTCGCGCGAGGACAAGCGCGTCAAGCTGCTCCATCTGACCAAATCGGGTGCAGCCGTGCTGCGCGACATCATGTCCTCGGTGGAGCGCGCGCAGTTGAGGATGCTGCAGCCGCTGAAGCCGGCCGACCGCAAGACCCTGCTGGCGCTGCTGACGCAGCTCGTCGATCTCAACAACGAGGCCTCGCGCGTGCCACTGCGCGCCGAAGACGCGCTGGAACATCTGGGGAAGGCAGGGTGAGGAGCAGCCGTGATTGCGAGCGAAGCGAAGCAATCCATAGCGCCACAAGCGGAGGGATGGATTGCTTTCGCTTCGCTCGCAATGACGGTGTAGCTACATCTTCATCAACGCCTGACGGTCGATCTTGCCCGTTCCCGTCTTCGGCAGTTCAGCAATGAACCTGATCTCGCGCGGGTACTTGTATGGCAGCAACTTGCCCTTGACGTAGTCCTGCAGCTCCCGCGTGGCATCCTTGCTATCGAACTCGCCCTTGTTCATGACCACCACCGCCTTCAGCGTCATGCGTCTGTCAGGCAGTTCGGCGGCGAAGACAGCGCATTCCCTGATGTCGGGATGCTCGGCGAGGCAGAGCTCGACTTCCAGCGGGTAGACCCATTGGCCGGATATCTTGATCAGGTCGTCGGCGCGGCCGCGGAAGAAATGGAAGCCGTCGGCATCGCGCAGAAAACGGTCGCCGGTGTAGATCCAGCCCTCCTCACGAATGGTCTCCGCCGACTTGTCCGGCCGGTTCCAGTACAGCGGCGTATTTGAATCGCCGCGCACCCACAAAATGCCTTCCTCGTTGTCGCCGACCTCACGGCCGTCCTTGTCCTTCAACAGGATTTCGTAGCCGGGAACGCGCAGGCCCGCCGCGCCGAGTTTTTCTTCTCGGGGCGGTTGGACAGGTAGATGTGCAGCGCTTCGGTGGAGCCGAGGCCCTCGATGATTTCCAGCCCCGTCAGCGTCTTCCAGCCATTGAAGACTTCCGCCGACAGTACTTCGGCTGCCGACAGCGCCATCCGCAGCGAGGAGAAATCGGTGGCTGAAGCGCCATCGGCTTTGGTCAGCGAGGTATAGAGCGTCGGCAATCCGAAGAACACGGATGGACGGAATTTTTCGATCGCCTCGAAGATGGTCGCGGGCCTGGGCTGGCCGGGCAGCAGCAGCGTCGCCGCGCCGACCGAGAACGGGAAGGTGAGGGCGTTGCCGAATCCATAAGCAAAGAAAATCTTCGGCACCGAGAAGCAGACGTCATCGGGGCCAAGCTTGAGCACGCTGCGTGCGAATGCCTGCTCGCTGTAGGCCATGTCGTGCTGCAGATGCACGATGCCCTTGGGACGTCCGGTCGAGCCGGATGAATACATCCAAAACGCCATGTCGTCGCGTTGGGTGTCGGCTTCCGGCAGATCGGTGGCGAAGCCTTGCAGCCACTGCTCCGCAATGAGGGCTTTCGGCACGGCGTGGTCGCCCGCCGCGCCATTGACCACGATCAGGGTTTGCAGCGGCGTGTCCTTGCAGGCCACCGCATTGAACCGCGACGTGAACTCGGCTTCCGCGACCGCCACCGCAGCGCCGGCGTCCGAGAGGTAGAACTGCAGCAAATCCGGCGGCGTCAGCGTGTTGATCAATAGCGGCACAAAACCTGACCGCACCGCGCCGAAAAACGCCGCCGGGTAGGCCGGCGTGTCGTCGAGGAACATCAGGATGCGGTCGCCGCGCTTCAGGCCCAGCGACTGAAAGCCATGCCCCCATTGCGAAGCCTCGGCGCAGAGCTCTGCGTAGGTGCGCGTGCCGCCGGGGCCGGTCAGCGCCAGCCGGTCGCCGCGGCCGGCTGCGAGATTGTCGAACAGGATCCGGCTGGCGTTATAGCTTTCCGGAATCGCGAAGCCGATCTCGCGCGCGCCCGGATTGTCGCGGGGACCAAATCGGAAATTGCTGACGTCATGCCTGGCTCCCGATGTTCTTTTCCGCCTCGTAACGCGCCATGAATTCCGGCGACATCGCGCGCAGCCGCGCGTCGGCGATCCGCCCCGAGCGGGTGATGTAGCTGTAGGCAAAATCCATCAGGTCGAGCTTCATGTGTTCGCCGAAGTGTTCGTACCAGTCGGCACTGGTGCGCGCCGCCGTCACCAGCTTCTGCACGATCGGCTTGCGTTCGGCCTGGTAGCGGGCGAGGGCGGCGGGAATTTCTGTCTCCGCCTCCAGCGCCTTGGTCAGCGCGATGGCGTCTTCGATGGCGAGCCGGGTGCCCGAGCCGATCGAGAAATGCGCCGAATGCAGCGCGTCGCCGATCAGCACCATGTTGCCGTGCGACCAGTTCTCGTTCCAGATCCAGGGAAAATTGCGCCACACCGACTTGTTCGACACCAGCGGATGGCCATCGAGCGTGTCGGCAAAGATCTCCTCGCAGATCGCCTGCGACTGCTCGATGGTCTTGTGCTCGAAGCCGTAAGCCTGCCAGGTCGTCGCATCGCATTCGACCAGGAACGTGCTCATCGAAGGCGAATAGCGATAGTGATGCGCGTTGAACGACCCCAAATCGGTTTTCACGAAAGTCTGCGACAGCGTGGCAAAGCGCTTGGCCGTGCCATACCAGGCGAACTTGTTGGTCGAGTGCGAAACCGAGGCGCCGAATTCCTTCTCAAAAGCCGCGGCGCACCAGCGAGTTCAGCCCGTCGGCGGCGACGATCAGGTCGTACTCCTCCGAGTTCGTCCAATGACTGGATCGTGGTGTTGTATCGCGCCGCGATTCCCGCCGCGCGCACGCGCTGCTGCAGGATGGTCAAGAGTTCGAGCCGGCCGATCGAGGAGAAGCCGATGCCGTCGATCTCGACGCTTTGGCCATGCAGATTGAGCGTGATGTTCTTCCAGCTCTCCATCCGCGGCGTGATGGCGTCGACGGTCTCGGGATCGTCGGCGCGCAGAAATTCCAGCGCCTGTTCGGAGAACACCACGCCAAACCCCCAGGTCGCGCCCTCGGGGTTCTGCTCGAACAGGTCGATCTGCGCGTCCGGGTGACGCCGCTTCCAGAGATAGGCGAAGTAGAGACCGCCGGGGCCTCCACCGATGACGGCGATGCGCACGTCTTCCTCCCAATCGACAGTATACTTACTAATTTGGAGCGGAGACTAATCCGCGCCGGAAATTTGCGCTACAGAAAATTGTCAGGGAACGAGGCTCGGCGCCCGGTCCAGACCGGACGCAATAGCCCCGTTCTGCCCGCCGGTTCTGTCCGCGAACGGTTGTGCGCTCGTGCGGCAGCTCCGGCGTCTGATCCGTGCCCTCCGGCGAACCGCCCGGGGCTCAGGTGCAGCGGCGAACCTTCACGCCGTCCACCCACACCCAGTCCGGCAGGCCACGGCAGGCTTGCGGACGACGACTGCGCCGCGGGCTCCGGCGCAGCCGGCCCGAACGACACCGCGGGCGCAAACGACCGCGTTGGCTTCGGTGGATTCTGAACGTCATGGTGGCGGAAAAGGACGAGCGCGGCGGCGGCAATCAGCAGGAACGAACGCATGTTGGTCTCCCGGTTGATGTTCAGGTATTGAAAATTTCTTTCCTGAAAGTTTCTTCGCAAGGTTCTGCGGATCCTGTCGCGGCGTGCGTGCACGCCGATCTCGGTTCGATCGACGGCCGGCATGAACGCCAGCCGTCGCCTCATTTCTTCTCGGCGGCCGTCAGCACCTTCTTTGCAGGCCGGCGTGATCTTGTCGCTCTCCTTGGCGAGGCAGGCGATGATGCGCCCGCCGCCGGGCGCCACGCCTTTGCAATATTTCTCGTAGTCGCCCATGCAGGCGCTGCGCTGTTCTGCCGTCATCTCCTGTCCGAATAGCGGCCTGCGAAAGGCAGAGCACGGCGGCGGTCAGGACGGTGCGTAACATCGGTTTTCTCCTTTCGTTGAGGCGGCTGATCGTTGAGGTTGGCGCTCCGCGACCTCAGGCTGGCCGGCCTTCTTGCTTCTTGATCGCGGACCCGCTGTAGTGAAGCTCCCGTTCATCGCCGCAAGGAAACCAAGGAAAATCCATGGCGCAGGTCAGAGCCAAATGGCTGGTGTTCTATTCCGAACATGTCGAGCCGGTCTCCAAGGAAATATTCTCTCACGTCGAAAAGCTGATTATCGGGACGTTGATCGTATCGGCCGGCGCCCATGTATCGAGCAGTGAGCCGGCGATCGTGCTGTTCGGCTATCTGCGCCATGGTCTCATCGGCCGCGGCGTGATGTTATTCGGCGTTATTCTCCTGCTGCTGAACTTCGTCGACGGCCTCTACAAGCTCGCCAGGCTCAATTGGCATATTGCGTACCAAACCGTGATGGCGATCCTCTATATCGCCCTGTCGGTGCGGCTCATTCAGCTTATCCTCGCCTTTCGCGGCGGCGAGTGACCGGCGGTCCCCGGATCAATTGAAGGATCGCCGCAGGGCGTGTGATTATCGCGCCGCGAACTGGGACAGAACGTCCTTGCAGGCCGGCGAAAGCTGGGCGGCATTGGTCGCCAGACACTGGACGATCCGGCCGCCGCCAGGTTGCACGCCGCCGCAAATCGAGCGGACGTCGGCGCCGCAGGCCGATCGCAGCACGAGCAGTTCTTCACGCGGCCGCATTGGCCGCAGCACGATCACGGCCGGCGCCGCCGGTGCAGCGGCTGCCGCCGCTCCAGCCGCGGCCGGAGCCAGCCGCCGCTGCCGCTGGCGCGGCACCGCCGCTGGCGGCGGAAACGGCTTTCTCGCAACCGGCCGAGAGTTTTGCCTTGTTTTTTTCCAGGCATTGCAGCGCCGGCGCGCCGCCGGTCGGCACGCCCGCGCAGACCTTTGGATAATCGGAGCGGCATGCGCTGCGGATGGCGGAAATCTGTGCGCTGCTCGGCTGTCCAGCTGCGGGGCTGCTGCAGCCTTTGGTTCGGCAGCTTTGGGCGCTGCGGTCGCTGCAGCCGGCGGGCGCCGCGGTGTCGGCCGGCTTCGGCAGTCGCGGCTGCCGGCGCTTCTACCGCGCGCACCGCGCTCTGGCAGCTCGATGAAAGGCTCGACATGTTCTTCTGCAGGCATTGCAGCGAGGCCTCGCCGCCCGGCGGCACCGCTGGAGCAATGCGCCATATAGTCGGAGCGGCACTGGGATTTGATGGCGTCGCGTTGCGCCTGGCTCGGCGCTTGCGCAAATGCGGACGCTGCAGTTGCGAGTATCGCGGCGACCGCAAGCCACGGCGCAAGCTTCGTCGCACGTTTCAACGTGTTGATCATTTGAATAAATCCTTTTGTCTGTCGCAGGAAGCCGCCGCTTCAACCGCAGTGAAATTTTGCAGTGAAAAATTCTAACGGCGCCGCATCATTTTCGCTTTCAGGTTTCACTGCAAGCGGATTGTTGCTATTTTCATGGGGTGGCGCCGAACGGCGATTTCTGAATAGACACTTTTCTGAACAAACCAATTGAGGCACGGAAAATGAAGCCTATGCGTTCGCCAGCACGCACTTGTCCGCGCCGCACGCATCGGACGAGGCAGGCGCTTCGGTCCGCGCGCGCGGCGTTCGCCGTCGCCGCGATGGGCATCTTAGAGTGCCTGCGAACAAAATACTTTTGTTCCGCCGCCGCCGCCGAAAGTCGATGTCGCGGTGCCGGTGCAACGGCCTTCACGCGCTATCTGGAGGCGACCGGCAACACCGCACCGATCAAGAGTGTCGATCTCGTCGCGCGCGTGCAGGGCTTTCTGCAATCGATCAACTACAAGGACGGCGCCTTCGTGAAGGAAGGCACACTCCTGTTCACGATCGAGCCTGGATACCTACAAGCTGAAGCTCGAACAGGCGCAGGCTGCGGAAACAGGTGCGCAGGCAACGGTGAGGCAGGCGGAGGCGGACTTCAAGCGCCAGCAGGAATTGGTCCAGCGGCAAGCCGTTTCTCAGGCCACGCTCGATACGTCCACCTCGACCCGCGATAACGCGCAAGCAATCCTGCTGCAGGCCCAGGTCAATACCAAGATTGCGGCGGTCAATTACGGTTACACCAATGTGGCCGCGCCGTTCGACGGCGTCGTCAGCGCGCATCTTGTCTCCGTCGGCGAACTCGTCGGCGCGTCGTCGCCGACGCAGCTTGCCACCATCGTGGCGCTCGACCCGATCTGGGTGAATTTCAACGTCAACGAACAGGACGTGCTGCGGATCCGTACGGAGGCCCGCCGGCGCGGGATGACGGTGGACGACCTCAGGCAATTACCCATCGAGGTCGGGCTGCAGACCGAGACCGGCTTTCCGCACAAGGGCAGGCTCGACTATGCCGCGGTGACGCTCAACCAGTCGACCGGCACGCTGCCGGTGCGTGGCGTGCTGCCCAATTCCGACCGCGCGTTGCTGCCGGGATTCTTTGTCCGCGTCCGCGTCCCGATCGATCAGGAGCAGAATGGCGCTGCTCGGTTCCTGATGTCGCGCTCGGCAGCCGACCAGGCCGGACGCTACCTGCTGGTCGTGAACGGCGAAAATGTCGTCGAGCAGCGCAAGGTGCGGATCGGGCCGCTGGAGGGCGAGCTGCGCGTCATCGAAGAACGGCCTGAAGGCCGGACGACCGCGTCGTCACCGCCGGGCTGTTGCGCGCGATTCCCGGCCAGAAGGTCGATCCGCAAGCTGAAGAAGATCGAGCACCGCCGACGGCGGCCGAAGTAGGAGCCGGGCCATGATCTCGAAATTCTTCATCGAGCGGCCCGTCCTTTCCAACGTCATCGCGATCCTGATGGTCCTGATCGGCGGCGTGTGCCTGTTCCGGCTCGCCGTCGCGCAATATCCTGACGTGGTGCCGCCGACGGTGCAGGTCACCACCCGCTATCCCGGCGCCAGCGCGAAAACCGTGATCGACACGCGTGGCGCTGCCGATCGAGCAGCAGGTCAACGGCGTCGAGGACATGCTCTACATGCAGTCCTACAGCGGCGCCGACGGCACCTACTCGCTGACGGTCACGTTCAAGATCGGCACCGACCTCAACTTCGCGCAGGTGCTGGTGCAGAACCGGGTGTCGAGCGCGCTGTCGCAGCTGCCGCAGTCGGTGCAGAACCAGGGCGTCACGGTGCAGAAGAAGATCGACGGCGATCCTGCTGTTCGTGACGCTGACCTCGCCGAAAGCGCACCTATGACAGCCTGTTCCTGAGCAACTACGCCACCATCAACATCCGCGACGAGCTGTCGCGTCTGCCCGGCGTCGGCAACGTCACCGTGTTCGGCGCCGGCCAGTATTCGATGCGGGTCTGGCTCGATCCGAACAAGCTGCAGGCGCGCGGCGCTGATGCCGCAGGACGTCATTTCCGGCGATCCAGCAGCAGAGCCAGCAGGTCACCGCGGGCCAGGTCGGCGCGCCGCCGGCGCCGGCGGGGCAGGCGTTCCAGTACACGCTGAACGTCAGCGGACGGCTCGACGACACCAGCGAGTTCGAGAACGTGATCGTCAAGACCGGCAACTAACGGCGACGTCACGCGCGTGCGCGACGTCGGCTGGGTCGAGCTCGGCGCGCCAGACCTACAGCCAGGTGTTCTCGCTCAACAACAAGCCGGCCACCGGCATCGGCGTATTCCAGTCGCCCGGCGCCAACGCGCTCGAGGTCGAGCAGGCCGTCGAGAAGAAGATGGCAGGTGCTGGCGAAGGCGTTTCCGCAGGACGTGACATACGACACGCCGTTCGACACCACCAAATTCGTCTCGGGATCGATCAACGAGGTCTACAAGACGCTGATCGAGGCCGGCCTGCTCGTCCTCGTCGTGATCCTGATCTTCCTGCAGGACTGGCGCGCGATGCTGGTGCCGGCGACCACCGTGCCGGTGACCATCATCGGCGCCTTCGCCGGCGATGGCGGCGCTCGGCTTCACCGTCAATATCTCGACCCTGTTTGCGATCGTGCTCGCGATCGGCATCGTGGTCGATGACGCCATCGTCGTGGTCGAGGGCGCCGCGCACAATATCGAGCAGGGCATGTCCGGCCACTGACGCCGCGATCAGCGGCGATGGACGCGCTGTTCGCGCCGATCGTCGGCATCACGCTGGTGCTGATCTCGGTGTTCCTGCCGTCGGCGTTCCTGCCGGGACTGACCGGGCGGATGTATGCGCAGTTCGCGCTGGTGATTGCCGCGACCGCGCTGCTCTCGCGCCGTCAACGCCGCGACGCTGAAGCCGACGCAGTGCGCGCTGTGGCTGCGCCGGCCGGTGCCGCCGGAGCAGCGCAACTTCTTCTATCGCGGCTTCAACGCGGTCTATGACCGGCGTCGAGCGCTGGCTATAGCCAGGCTGATCGGCCGCCTGGTCGCGCACAGCAACATTTCCGTCATCGTCGCGCTGATCCTGATCGGCATCGGCGGCTACGGCCTGTCGCGGGTGCCGACCGGCTTCATTCCGATCGAGGACCAGGGCTATCTGCTGGTCGGCCGTGCAATTGCCCGACGGCGCGGCGCTCGAGCGTACCCAGCGCGTGCTGGACCAGGTCCAGCGAGATCGCCGGCAAGACGCCCGGGCGTCGATCAGGTCATGACCATCGCCGGCATCTCCGCGCTCGACACCTGCTCCAGCCTCGCCAATGCCGGCGTCGCCTATCTCGATCCTGCAAGGAATGGAGCGCGCGCGGCCCGGGCGAGGATCTGCGGTCGCTGTTCGTCGGATTGAACGAGAAGCTGTCGGTCATCGAGGAGGCGCGGATCCTGGTGATCCCGCCGCCGCCGATCCAGGGCATCGGCAACGCCGCCGGCTTCGCGATGCAGATCCAGCTGCGCGACGGCAATTCCGACTTCGGCAAGCTGCAGGCGATCACCAGCGCGATCGTCGCCAACGCGGCAGTCGCAGAGCGCGCTGCAGCGCGGTCAGCTCGCTCGTTCCGCTCGATGGTGCCGCAGTTCGACGTCGAGGTGGACCGGATCAAGACCCAGACGCTGCATGTCACGACCGACCAGATCTTCTCGACGCTGTCCTCCTACATGGGTTCGTCCTTCGTCAACCAGTTCAACAAGTTCGGCCGCACCTTCCAGGTCTATACGCAGGCCGACGCGCAATTCCGCCTGACGCCTGCGCGACATCGAGAACATGATGGTGCGCAACAGCAATGGCGACATGATCCCGCTCGGCACGGTGGCGAAGATCACGCCGGCGGTCGGCCCGTCGCTGATCAGCCTGTACAATCTCTATCCGTCCGCGACCATCATCGGCCTGCCGGCGACCGGCTACAGCTCCGGCCAGTCCGATGACGCTGATGGAGGAGATCGCCGCGAAGACCCTGCCGCCGCGGCACCGGCTATCGAGTGGACGGCGATGTCGTACCAGGAGAAGGTCGTCGGCGGCCAGATCTACTGGGCGTTCGGCCTTGCCCTGCTGCTGGTCTATCTCGTGCTGGCCGGCCAATATGAAAGCTGGTACGCGCCGATCTCGGTGATCCTCGCGGTGCCGCTGTCGCTGCTCGGCCCGATGATCGGTGCTGACGGGCCTGCGGATCGAGAATAACCTCTATACCCAGATCGGCATCATCCTGCTGATCGCGCTGTCGGCCAAGAACGCCATCCTGATCGTCGAGGTGGCGCTGGAGCTGCACGTGCGCGACGGCAAGCCGCTGCTGGAATCCGCGGTCGAGGCGGCGCGAGCGCGGTTCCGGCCGATCCTGATGACGTCGTTCGCCTTCATCCTCGGCGTGCTGCCGCTGGTGCTCGCGACCGGCGCCGGCGCCAACGCGCGCAAGTCGATCGGCATCACGGTGTTCTCCGGCATGCTGGCCTCGACCTGTCTGGCCGTGCTGTTCGTGCCGACGTTCTTTGTCGTGGTGCAGCGCTTCGAGAACTGGCTCGCGGAGCGGCAGCGCGAAGAAGGTCGGCGGCGCAGAGGCCGCAAGTCCCGCGGCGTCGCACTGATCGTAGCGTCGTAGGGTCGGGCGAAAGCGAAGTCGTGCCCACCGTCTGCCCGGATAGCAGCGAAGGTGGGCACGGCGCAAGTGCGCCTTTGCCCACCCTACGGATCACGGCCTACACCTTCACCATCCGCTTGCCGCGGTTCTCGCCGGCGAGCAGGCCGATCAGCGCTTTCGGCGTGTTCTCGATCCCGTCGATCACGTCCTCCTGCACCTTCAATTTGCCCGAGGCGACCCAGGACTGCAGGTCGGCCAGCGCCGGCAGCGCCCTGGTCCATGTAGTCCATCACGATGAAGCCCTGCATGATCAGGCGCTTCACCACGATCAGGCCGGGCACGCCGCGCGGGCCGTGCGCCGACGGCACGCCGTCATATTGCGAGATCGCGCCGCAGCAGGCGATGCGGCCGCGGTTGTTCATCAGCGCGAAGGCAGGCTTCGAGAATGTCGCCGCCGACATTGTCGAAATAGACGTCGATGCCCTTGGGCGCTGCCGCCCGCAGCGCCTTGAAGGTGGCACCGTCCTTGTAATCGACCGCGGCGTCGAAGCCGAGTTCGCGACGTCAGCCAGTGGCACTTGTCCTTGCCGCCGGCGATGCCGATGACGTGGCAGCCCTTGATCTTCGCGATCTGGCCGACGATCGACCCGACCGAACCGGCCGCGGCCGGACACCACGACGGTCTCGCCTTCCTTGGGCTTGCCGACATGCAGCAGGCCAAAATAGGCGGTGAGGCCGGCGATGCCGTAAACGCTGAGCAGATGCGTCATCGGCTCCATCTCGCGGCATCTTGGTGAGATGCTTGGCCGGCAGCGCGGCATAATTCTGCCAGCCGGTGTCGCTGCTGAATACGATGATCGCCCGGCGCGAGCCCGGGCGCCTTCGACGACACGACCTCCGGCAATGCCGCCGCCGGCCATCACGGTAGTTGGCCTCGACGGCGGCGCGATAGGTGGCGCCAGTGCATCCAGGCCCGGTTGGCGGCATCGAGCGAGATATCAGCGCGTGCCGTCACCAGCACTCGCCGTCCCTTCGGCTCCGGGCACCGCTGCCGCTGACCAGCTTGAAATGCTCAGGCCCGAGCTTGCCGGTCGGCTTTTCCACCAGCAGGATCTGGCGATTGACGGTGTCGCTCATGGCGTGTCTCCCTCGGCGTTGATCGCTTCTTGTTGCAGTTGACTGTGTCATGAAGCGATGCCACATGCACAGATTGTGCGCTGCGCGAGACGCTAGATCGGCCGCGTGCGCAATTCCACAACAGAACATTCTGGCAAGCGTGCAAAACGCCGCAAGCTGTGTTGCGTCCGGATTCAAATCTGCCAAACTTGCAGTTGCCGGACGAATAGCCGGAACTTACGGGGGTAAGAAAAATGTCCAGCAGGTTTACGCAGTACATCCTGATCGCGATGGCGCTTGGCATCGTGATGGGAGCGCTTGATCTTCAACTATCCTTCCCGACGGCCGGGCGCGAGATCGCGTCGAGCGTAAACCTGATCGCGCATGCTGTTCCTGCGCCTGATCAAGATGATCATCGCGCCGCTGGTGTTCGCCACGCTGGTCGGCGGCATCGCCCATATGGGCTCCGGCTCCAAGCTCGGCCGCATCTTCGCCAAGACGCATGGGCTGGTTCGTCTGCGCCTCCTTCGTCTCGCTGCTGCTCGGCCTCGTCGATGGTCAATCTGCTGCAGCCCGGCGCCAACTTCCCGGGCACGCTGCCCGACAAGGCGCCAGTCGACCGGCCTGCCGGTCTCGGCGTTCTCGATCGAGAAATTCCTCGACCCATCTGATCCCGACCTCGATCGCGGATGCGATGGCGCAGAACGAGATCCTGCAGATCGTGGTGTTCGCGGTGTTCTTCGCGGTCGCGCTCGGCGCGATGCCGGAGCGCGCCAAGCCGATCATGCGGGCTGATCGACGATCTCGCCCATATCATGCTGAAGGTGACCGGCTACGTGATGCTGTTCGCGCCGATCGCGGTGTGGGCGGCGATCATGGCGACGGTGTCGAAGAACGGCCTCGGCGTGCTGTGGAAGCTGATCGTGTTCATGGGCGGCTTCTATCTCTCGCTGATGATCCTGTGGGCCATCCTGATCGTGGTCGGCTTCATCGTGCTCGGGCCGCGCTACAGCCATCTGCTGCGGCTGATCCGCGAGCCGCTGATGATCGCGTTCTCGACCGCGAGTCTCGGAGGCCGCCTATCCCAAGACGCTGGAAGGGCTGAACCGCTTCGGCGCCTCGTCGCGGATCTCGAGCCTTCGTGCTGCCGCTCGGCTATTCCTTCAACCTCGACGGCACGATGATGTACTGCACCTTCGCGAGCCGTCTTCATCGCGCAGACCTATCACATCGACATGTCGCTCGGCACGCAGCTTGCGATGCTGGCGACGCTGATGATCACCTCCGAAGGGCGTCGCCGGCGTGCCGCGCGCCTCGCTGGTGGTGATCGCCTCGACGCTCAGCCAGTTCGGCATTCCCGAGGCGGGCCTGTTGATGATCATGGGCATCGACACCTTCCTCGACATGGGACGCAGCGCCACCAACGTGATCGGCAACTCGCTGGCGACCGCCGTGGTGGCGAAGTGGGAGGGCGAGCTGAAGCGCCGAGCACGAGCTCGGGCCCGACGACGTCGTGCCGCCGATGCCGTTCCGGGCGATCCGTGTCCGGCGACGCATTGATGGGAGCGATCGCATGCACCCGCATGCCAGTCGATGGCGGCGGGCGGCCTGCTGCTGGCGGCCTGTCTGCTGGCGACGGCAGCGCCGCGCAGACCGGCGAGCGAGGGCTTAGCCCGACGCTCGCCAACATCAAGACGAACGCACGTCGGTGCGGCTCGGCTATCGCGAGGCTCGCCGCCGTTCTCGTTCCTCGACCAGTCCAACCGGCCGATCGGCTACAGCCTCGAGCTCTGCGAGGCGATCGTCGAGGAGATCGGCGTCGAGGTCGACGACGCCAACCTCAAGATCGAATACGTCAAGGTGCACCTCCGACGACCGCATTCCGGCGGTGGTGGACAACAAGATCGATCTCGAATGCGGCTCGACCACCGCCAATGCCGAGCGCGCCAGGCTGGTGGCGTTCTCGCCGCTGATGTTCGTCGCCGGCACCAAGCTGATGGTGCCGAAGGCGTCGACGATCTCGGCCGTCGACGGATCTGAAGGGCAAGACCGTGGTGGTGACCAAAGGCACCACCAACGAGCAGGCGATGCACGACGTCGACAAGAAGTTCTCGCTCGGCCTGAACATCGTGACGTCGCCGCGATCACGAGCAGTCCTACCAGATGCTGGTGGACGGCAAGGCCGACGCGTTCGCGACCGACGACATCCTGCTCTACGGCCTGATCGCGCGGCACAAGGCGCAGGACAAGTTCAAGGTCACCGGCGAGTATCTGTCCTACGATCCCTACGGCATCATGTTCCGCAAGGGTGAGCCGCAGCTCGCCGCCGTGGTCGAGCGCACCTTCCGCAAACTCGGTTCAGACCGCGACCTGATCCCGCTCTACAACAAATGGTTCGTCGCGCGGCTGCCGACCGGCGAGAAGCTCGGCGTCGCGATCTCGCCGCAGCTCGAGGAGGCCTTCAAGTCGATGGACGATTCACCGGGCGGGAGCAATTAGAGTTAATCTGAAAAATATTGTCCTGCGCATGGCAACTATTCCCGCCGTGGGGCGTGACAGATTTCTCCCGAGTCCTCGTGCGCCCGCGGCAATTTATTCTGCGTCGCGCGTGATTCGGCAAGTTAATTTCGTGACGCTGATCACGCTGCGTCTGAACCTTTATCTCTCTATAAACCGACTGCCATTGTGCACCCTCATTTGCGCACCAGATGAGGTTGACATGCCGCGCCCGATCGCTGCGATGGACAGCGCGGAAATTCGCGGGATTTTTAAGGGGGTTTTGCCTCTGCCCGCTGCCACCAGCAGCGGTTTGTTCCACGTCGGAAGCACTTCACGGATAAACGAAAACACATGAGCGCGTTCTATAGAGAGAAAGTTCTTTCTGTCCGGCACTGGACCGATACGCTTTTCAGCTTCACCGCCACCCGCGATTCCGGCTTCCGCTTCCAGAACGGGCAGTTCGCGATGATCGGCCTCGAGGTCGAAGGCCGGCCGCTGCTGCGCGCCTACAGCATGGCGAGCGCCAATCACGAGGAAGAGCTCGAATTCTTCTCCATCAAGGTCGCCGACGGGCCGCTGACCTCGAAGCTGCAGAAGATCAGGAAGGCGACACCATCCTGGTCGGCCGCAAGGCGACCGGCACGCTGATCACCGACAATCTGATCCCGGGCAAGCGGCTGCTGCTGCTGTCGACCGGCACGGGCCTTGCGCCATTCGCGAGCCTGATCAAGGACCCCGACGTCTACGAGCGGTTCGAGAGCATCGTGCTGGTGCACGGCTGCCGGCAGGTCTCCGAGCTCGCCTATGGCGAGGAGCTGGTGGCGAAGCTGCGCGACGACGAACTGTTCGGGCCGCTGCTTGTCCGAGAAGCTTCTGTATTATCCGACCGTGACGCGCGAGCCGTTCCGCAACCGCGGCCGCATCACCGACCTGATCACGTCGGAACAGTTGTTCAACGACATCCATCAGGCCGCCGCTCGACATCGAGACCGACCGCATCATGATGTGCGGCAGCCCGGGCATGCTGGAAGAACTGCAGCCAGATGTTCGAGACGCGCGGCTTCGCTCGAAGGCAGCCACAGCGAGCCCGGTCACTTCGTGATCGAAAAGGCGTTCGTCGAGCGCTAAGGCGTGTCCGTTCTGTCCACATCGTCATTCCGGGACATCGCGCAAGCGATGGGCCCGAATCCATAACGACGATCCGGAGTATGGGATCCCGATGCAATTGCACATCTGAGACTCACGCTGCGCGCCCGGGAATGACGGTTGCCACCAGCAGCTCATCCCTGTTCCCCGCTGCTATAAATGCCCCCAACGCCGCGCGGCCTGTACGACGCGGCGATCGGGAGTGAGAGCGTTGTCGGTACGCGATCAGATTGGCCCAGGCGAAGACCGCCTTTGTGTTTGCCGGCGGCGGCAGCTTTGGCGCCATTCAGGTCGGCATGCTGCATTCGCTCGCCGCGCACGGCATCACCGCGGATATGGTGGTCGGCTCCAGCGTCGGCGCGCTGAACGGCGCTTTTATGCCGGCGATCCCACGCTGAAGGGCGTGCGAGCGGCTCGGCGAACCATCTGGCGCGGGTTGAAGCGGCACGACGTGTTTCCGATGAGCTGGCGGACGCTGCTGAGCTTCCTGTGGCGCCGGGATTTCCTGATTCCCCATGACGGCATCCGCAAGCTGATCGACGACCACATCCCCTATCGCAATCTGGAGGATGCCAAGCTGCCGGTGCATATCGTCACGACCGATATCATCTCCGGCGACAGCATCGTGCTGTCGGAAGGCTCGACCGCCGAGGCGATCGTCGCCTCGACCGCGATTCCCGGCGCGTTCGCGCCGATCCGCTACAAGGATTATCTATCTGGCCGACGGCGCGATCTCCAGCAACACGCCGATCCGGGTCGCGGTGCAGCAAAGGGGCGAAGCGCCTGATCATCCTGCCGACCGGGCATGCCTGCGCCGCGCACGCGCCGCCGGTCGGCGCGGTCGCCAATGCGCTGCATGCGCTGACGCTGCTGATCGCGCGGCAACTGGTCAGCGAGCTGGAAAGCCTCGACCCCGACATCGAATATTTCGTGGTGCCGCCGCTATGCCCGCTGGTGGGATCGCCCTATGATTTCTCGCGCACCGCCGATCATATCGAGCGCGCCATCCAGACCACCGACGCGTGGCTGGCGCCAAGCATGGTCTCGAGAGAGCGGCAAGATCCCGCATGAGATGCGCCCGCACACTCACTGAGCCGCCGGTCGGCCGTTACGCTGCACTGCAAAAAGCGTATGCTGGATCCCGGTCGATCGTGACGGATTGATCTGCGCGCCGGGGACTCTCGGCCAGTTTTCTGGCGTCTGCCGCTGTCATATCCGATGACCGTCAGGCCGGATATCGTATGGCGCTTGTCTGCATGGTTGGATTAAGCTGCTGGCCGACAATAAGAATCCGGCAGATCGCAGAGGGTCCTATGGAAACGCTGCTGCTTCCGTTCTCGCCACGCTTCATCGTGCTGACGATCTGCGCCGTCGTCACGGCATTGCTGCTCGGTATCGGGATCTTCGATCCCGAAGGTGTTCGATGTGCGTGCTGGTTCCGATCCTGATCTTCGGCGCGCTGACGGTCGCTCGGCGTTCGCGACCTCATGCAGAAGAGCCACGCGGTTCTGCGCAACTATCCGATCTCGGCGCATATCCGCTTCCTGCTTGAAGAGATCCGGCCGGAGATGCGGCAGTATTTCTTCGAGAGCGAGAAGGACGGCATGCCGTTCTCCCGCGACACCCGCGCCCTGGTCTATCAGCGCGCCAAGATGGTGCTCGACAAGCGGCCGTTCGGCACCCAGGAGGACGTCTACCGCGACGGTTATGAATGGATGCACCATTCGGTGGCGCCGAAACCTCGTGCCGAGCGAGACAATTCCGCGTCACCATCGGCGGCCCGGATTGCACCAAGCCGTATTCGGCCTCGGTCTTCAATATCTCGGCGATGAGCTTTGGCGCGCTCAGTCCCAACGCGGTGCGCGCGCTGAATGCGGGCGCCAAGAAGGGCGGCTTCGCGCATGACACCGGCGAGGGCGGCGTCAGTCCCTATCACCGCGAGAACGGCGGCGACATCATCTGGGAAATCGGCTCCGGCTATTTCGGCTGCCGCAACCGCGACGGCTCGCTTCAATCCGGAAGAGTTCGCCCGCAGTCGCCACCGACGACCAGATCAAGATGGTCGAACTCAAGATCAGCCAGGGCGCCAAGCCCGGACATGGCGGCGTGCTGCCGGCGGCCAAGGTCTCGGAGGAGATTTCCGAGATCCGCGGCGTCGCCGATGGGCGAGGACTGCATCTCGCCGGCGCACGCACCGCGCGTTTTCGACGCCGCTGGAAATGATGGCCTTCATCGGCGAGATGCGGCGGCTGTCCGGCGGCAAGCCGGCCGGATTCAAGCTGTGCATCGGCCATCCCTGGGAATTTCTGGCGATCTGCAAGGCGATGCTGCAGACCGGCATCTATCCCGATTTCATCGTGGTCGACGGCAATGAGGGCGGCACCGGCGCCGCGCCGCTGGAATTCATGGACCATCTGGGCATGCCGATGCGCGAGGGCGTCAATTTCGTCCACAACGCGCTGATCGGCATCAACGCGCGCGACCGCATCACGATCGGCGCCGCCGGCAAGATCGCGACCGCCTTCGACATGGCGCGCGCGATGGCGATCGGCGCCGACTGGTGCAATTCGGCGCGCGGCTTCATGTTCTCGCTGGGCTGCATCCAGTCGCTGAGCTGCCATACCGATCGCTGTCCGACCGGCGTGACCACGCAGGATCCGACCCGCGCTCGCGCGCTGGTGGTGCCGCACAAGATCGAGCGGGTCTACAATTATCACCACGCCACGCTGCATGCGCTGGCCGAACTGCTTGCCGCCGCCGGCCTCGATCATCCGCAGCGATCTGCGGCCGATCCATTTCTCGCAGCGCACCTCCACCACCGAGGTGCCGCTCGTTCGCGAAACTCTATCCGGCGCTGCGTCCGGGCGAGCTGATCGACGGCACCAGCGATCCGCGCTTTCGCGAATGCTTGGGCTATGGCGCGGGCGGATCTGTTCCAGGCGGCGGGTGAGCGTACCAGTCATGTCGTCCCTGCCCGCTCGGGGACATTGTCGTCTTGGCCGGGACGACGGATCGAAAACTCGCCGTGGAAGCTGCCGGGGACGACGCGGATCGGCTAGTGTCCGCGTAGGCAGGGGTTGGTGGATCAGCTGGTAATCGGCCGTCAGCGTCAGTTGCTTGGTGAGCGCGAAGGCGTAGCGTGAGGTTTCCGAGAATACGCTCGCCGCGCCGGTAGTTGAGCTGGCCGTCGCCGATCAGGATGCCGAGCCCGCCGGCGGCGATGAAGTCGCGATGGTCGCGCGACAGCGCGTTGATCGCGCCGCCGATGCCGATCACGTCGTCGGGCCGGCCCCATTTGGTGCCCTTGATCGAGACGCCAAGCGACAGCGAGGCGTCGATGTCGGTGAACGCCATGATCTCGGTCTTGCCGTCGTTCCAGCTCCAGCGGCCGAACAGGCCGATATCGTCGGTCACGGCCTGCTCGAGGTTGACGACGTAGCCGTATTTGATGCGGCCCGTGCGCGTCAGCGCAATGTCGAGATTGAGCGCCGGATTGTCCAGCGTCTCGCGGTAGCTTCCGGAATAGGCGCTGTTGAGCCAGCCGATGGTGCGCAGCTTGCCCGGCTGCGAGAACAGCGAATAGCGCGTCTCCAGCTCGAGCCACATAGCTGCCGCGCTCGAACGACGCTGGTGTCGAAACTGTTGGAGTTCGATACCGCACTGCATCAGGAAATAGCCGCCGCGCAACGCCCATTGCTTCTGGTTGAGCTCGGCGGTCGACGCCGTAGGTCAGGCCGACCTTGTCGGCGGAATAGTCGAACGCCCCGGCGCCCAGATCGACCAGTTGATGAAATCCTTGCGGGTATCCTTGGCGTAGGCGTTGCCGTCGAATATATCGAGCACCGCGAATTTGCCGGCCTGCAGCGTCAGCCGGGAGACGTCGACCTTGCCGGCAAGCTGGGTCGCTGCCCGCTGGCAAGTTCTTCCTGCTCGCCGCCGAAGCCGAAGGTCTGGCGCACGATACAGCCGCGATGTGTTGTAGTGCGGGTAGGGAAGTTCGACTTCTGCGCCTCGCCGCTGGGAAATCCCGGCGACACCGACGGTGTCGTTCAGGCCAAATCCCTGCAGCAGTTCGGGATTGTAATAGACCTCGCCGCCTTCCCAGAGCCGCGCGTTCAGATAACAGGCTGTTGCTCCAGGTCGCCTGCGCCTGCGGCGCCGGCGTCAGGCTGTTGGTGCCGGTGTAGGGCGCGCGGAATGCCGGGATAGCCCTGCGGCAGATAGGTGGTTCTGGCCGTGGATTTCCCAGCGGTCGGATTCGGGATCGGTCAGGTCGGTCTTCGGCGTCCAGCTGCTTCGATCCCGGCCAGTCGATCTTGCGGTTGAGGCCGATGCGGAGCTGACTGGAAATCGAGCGTCGAAGTGTGTTGCGCGCCCGAGGGAAAGCGAATGTTGGCGCGATCCGAACTGGCTGTAGAGATATTCGAGCCTGACGCTCCAGTGCGGCGCGAAGGCGTATTCCACGCCGGCGCCGGCGGCCCAGCCGAGGCCGGACGTTGATGATGCTTCTGGTCGGTGCCGACGTCGGGCGTATTGATGAAGCGCTCGCCGGCAAAGGCGAAGCCCGCCGGTGGCGTAAACGAGCCAGTGCCCGCTGGCGTAGCCGATGCGGCCGCGCGCGGTGCCGACATAGTCCGATTGTCTCGACGACCTCGGAGCGCGCGCCGGTCGAGCGTGGAGACGATCGAGTTCGAGGTGAGGTAGTTCGGAAAGGTGAGGTCGGCTTCGACGCCGAGCAACAGGCCGGACGGCAATCGAACATTGTAGCCGCCCTGCACGCCGCCGATCACGCCGCTGAAGACGCTGCCGGTGGTCGAGGCCGGCAGCGGATCGGACAGCACCGCGGCTCGAAGAACCGCGGCCGTAGCCGGTATGTCCGCCGATGTAGAAGCCGCTCCAGTCGAACGCCGGCCGGAAGATGGGGCGCCTTGAGCGGCATGTCGGCCGCCATCGCCGGGCTGCCGAGCGCCAGCGCGCCGAGCGCAGCGCCGGCCAGCGACATGTTCCAGGGAATCGGCGGTTGCAGTTCACAGTGCGGACATTCGTCCAGCGCTAACGTTGGCTGCTGGTCTCGCATCATCACTGCAGATTTGAACGCCTGCCGCCACCCAAGCAATGAAGTCATCAACCCCGTCGCCCCCGATCGGATTCCTGCGGCTCTCCCGGTCAGCGCCAGATCGGGATCGTTCACGCCATTTACGTCCCGATCCTTATTGCAAGTAATTCGCAATAGCAAGAAGGGACCGGCAGATGACCCGAGTTGGATGGCACCGTTGCGTGACGTGGCTGCAACACGGCCGGACCGTCCAGATGGCTGGCGGCCAGTTCAGGGCAGACCGCCCGAGGGGACAACCGGACGGGTCGGGTGCGGCATCGGGCTGGATCGAGGCGCCGGCCGGACGGCAGATCCACGCAGAGTTGAAGCGTCCTCAGGCGACAAACCGGATTCGTTCCGGGGTGGATTGGCGCGTGTAGAAAACGCGTCAACCACGAAGAAGCGTTCTCAGGGTCTGAAGTGGCTTGCTTGAGAAATCGCTTCTCAAACAGTAACCAAGTCAGCCGCAGAAATCAGTAACCGCAGGTACGCACGCGGCCCATGTAATTGCCGTAAGCGTCGAACTGGCGGACCCAGCCGCAGCGGCGATAGCCGTCGTAGTAGTAGCCGTCGTTGCTGGCGGCGATGGCGGTGCCGACAATGCGCGGCGCCGACGAGGCCGGCTCCAATGCCCCAGCCGAGCGGCTTGGCCTGCGCCTGGGTGGTGGAAGCGATCGTGCCGGTAACGGCAAGGGTGGCGAGAGCGAGAGCGGCGAACTTGGTCTTGATCGACATGGAAGTCTCCATCCTGTGTTGAGCGGCCATTGTGGTCCGCATGCCAGTTGGACGGAGCGTGCTTCGAAAGCGGTTCGAAACGCGCCTGGAAATATGGTTTCGTCATTTATTTCTTAGATATTACAAATAGTTAGTGTCAATCTCATTCGGCTTGCGACGAAACAATTCCGGATCGAATTTGTCGACGTCGTCGAGCAATTCGCAGAACGCGCGTGCGCCGTGATCGAGCAGCTTGTTCGCCTTTCTCCGCGGAGGCGTTGGTGGCGTCGCCGACCGCGCCGCTTTCATGCAGATCCTGCGCCTGCCACGCGAAGGGGACGGGCCGATGCGCGGAGAGCCAGCGAAATTTCTGCTCCATCGCGATGCTGGAGGACTGAAAATCGGCGATCGCTTCTTTCCGCACGGTGTGCGGATATCGCGCCAGCATGATCGAAGTCTCGACCGCGCCGCCATGAATGCCGTGACGGATTTCTTCCGCGGAAAACAGTCCATCCGGCGCGCCAAAGCGCGACCAGCTCGTGGTGACCACGAGAAGCCCGTGATGCGCGCGCGCAGATCCTGCGCCACCAGCGACATCGCCGCGCTGTTGCCGCCATGGCTGGTCACGATCACGAGCTTGCGGACGCCGGCTCGCGCGACGCTCTCGCCGATCGCCATCCAGTCCTTCAGCGCGACATCGGTCGGCAGCGTCAGCGTGCCCGGGATAATCGATATGTTCGGTGGAAATGCCGACCGGCTGCAGCGGCAGAAAGGTGACAGGAAGTGCTGACAGGCAGCAGCTCGCGCACCCGCGCCAGATAGGCCTCGCCGATCAGGACGTCGGTTTCCGAGCGGCAGATGCGGGCCGTGCTGCTCGGTCGCCGCCAGCGGCAGCACCGCGATCCAGCGCGCGGCCGTCGCTGCCCGTGGCGATATCGGGCCAGTGGATCTCGGTCCAGTCGCGGGGCGGAACGGTTGAAGCCATCGAGCGAAGCGTTTCTTTGGATGAATTTGCAGGGTAGTTTGTTAGATCATTCCGGGGATCGATCATCCTGACAAACCCTGGGGACGTGATCCACGTCCACTAGCCTCCCATCATGGGCCAGAACGATCGACGGAGTCCAACCATGAACCCGGCCTTTTTGCCGCGAGCGTTAACCGCAGGTCTCTCTGGCGCTGGCTGCGGCGGCTGATGCCCGCGCGCGCGCGAAACCCTCGACAAGGTGTCGTTCGGAACCAACTGGGTCGCGGAGGCCGAGCATGGCGGCTTCTTCCAGGCGGTTGCCGACGGCACCTACAAGAAATACGGCCTCGACGTCACCATCGTGCCGGGAGGTCCCAACACCAACAACCGCATCCTGCTGACCGCCGGCAAGCTCGACTTCTTCATGAGCGCGAACACGCTGCAATCGTTCGACGCGGTCGCCAACAACGTGCCGCTGGTCGCGGTCGCCGCCATCTTCCAGAAGGATCCGCAGGTTTTCCTGACCCATCCGGAAACCAAAATCACCAAACTCGAAGAGCTCAAGCCGCTGACGCTGCTGGTGTCCAAGGAAGGCGTCGCGAGCTACTTCCAGTGGCTGAAATCCGAATACGGCTTCAGCGAGAGCAAGGTGAAACCCTACACCTTCAATTCGCAGCCCTTCATCGTGAACAAGCAGAGCGCGATGCAGGGCTATGTCACCTCCGAGCCCTACGCCGTCGAGAAGGCGGCGGGCTTCAAGCCGGGCGTGATCCTGCTCGCCGATCACGGCTTCAACGCCTATTCGACCCTGATCGAGACCCGCCGCGAGATCGTCGACAAGAAGCCCGACCTGGTGCAGCGCTTCGTCGATGCTTCCGCGATCGGCTGGTACAATTATCTCTATCGGCGACAATTCGGCCGGCAACGCGATGATCAAGAAGATGAACCCGGAAATGACCGACGAGCTGCTCGGCTATTCCGTCGCCAAGATGAAGGAATACGGCATCGTCGATTCCGGCGACACCTTGCGCTGACGGCATCGGCGCCATGACCGACGCGCGGGTGGCGAGCTTCTTCGACAAGATGGTGCGGGCCGGCGTGGTTCGCCGCGATATCGATTACCGCCAGGCCTATACGTTGCGCTTCGTCAACAAGGGCGTCGGTCTCGATCTGCGGCCGAAGAACTGACGCGAGATGGCCGAGCCCGCTTTGTCCGAGACGGATATCGATGCGGCGGGCCTTGCCGTGCGTCTGCGCGCCGTTACCAAGATCTATGACAACGGCGTGGCCGCGCTCGGGCCGCTCGATCTCGATGTCGCTAAAGGCGAATTCGTCTCGTTGCTCGGGCCGTCCGGCTGCGGAAAATCGACCGCGCTGCGGCTGATCGCGGGGCTCAGCGCGCCGAGCGCAGGCACGGTGAACGTTTCCCATCGCGCCAACAGGAAGGATGGGCGGCATCCCATCGGCTTCGTGTTTCAGGAGCCGACGCTGATGCCGTGGGCAAGCGTGCGCGAAAACGTTCGCCTGCCGCTGAAACTTTCGCATGCGCCGGCGACTGATGCCGACAGCCGCATCGAGGAGGCGCTGGCGCAGGTCGGCCTTGCCGAATTTGCCGATGCCTATCCCCGCGAATTGTCCGGCGGCATGAAGATGCGGGTCTCATTGGCGCGCGCGCTCGTCACCGACCCGGATATTCTGCTGCTGGACGAGCCGTTCGCGGCGCTCGACGAGATCACGCGCTTTCGGCTCAACAACGATCTGCTCGATCTGTGGCGCACGCTGCACAAGACCGTCATCTTCGTCACCCATTCGGTATTCGAGTTCGGTCTATCTGTCGCAGCGGGTGACCGTGATGACGGCGCGGCCGGGCCGCTTGGCAAGCGAGTTTCGCATCGACACCGTGGAGCCGCGCGGGGAGGAGTTTCGCACCTCGGCCGAATATGCCGCCTATTGCCGCGAGGTCTCCAGGCGCGCTCGCGCCGTCCTATTCCGGGCAGCGCAGCGCATGAGCTCCTTCCAGAATATCGGCCGCATGCTGCTGCCCAGTCGTCGTGCTCGCGGCGGGCCTGGGCTTGTGGGAACTCGTGGTGCGCGTCAACGACATCCAGCCTTACGTGCTGCCGAGCCCTTATCTCGTGTTTCAGACGCTCGTCGGCGACTGGCCGGTGCTGTCGGAATCGCTCGGCGTCACCTTGCTGACCACGCTGGAAGGCTTCATCGCCGCGGCCGTCGGCGGCGTCGCGCTGGCGCTGTTGTTCAATCAGTCGAAATGGCTGGAATATTCGCTGTTTCCCTATGCGGTGATCCTGCAGGTCACGCCGGTGATCGCAATTGCGCCGTTATTGCTGATCTATCTGCCGCAGCAGACCGCGGTCATCGTCTGCGCCTGGATCGTCGGTTTCTTCCCGGTCCTGTCCAACACCACGCTCGGGCTGAATTCGGTGGACCGCAATCTGGCCGGGCTGTTTCAGCTCTATGGCGCGTCGCGGCTGCAGACGCTGCGGTACCTGAAATTGCCGGCGGCGCTGCCGTATATCCTCGGCGGCTTGCGGATCGCGGGCGGCCTGTCGCTGATCGGCGCCGTGGTCGCCGAAATCGCGGCGGGCACCGCGGGCGCGGGCTCCGGCCTTGCCTTCCGGATCGCCGAGATCCGGTTATCGCCTCAACATTCCCCGAATGTTCGCGGCGTTGCTGTTGCTGTCCGTCGCCGGGATTGTCATCTATGGGCTGCTGGCGCTAGTTTCGCATCTGGTACTACGGCGCTGGCATGAGAGCGCGCTTGGAAAGGAAAATTGATGGCTGCCGCGAATATTTCGTCCGAAAAGATCGATCTCCTGATCTACGGACCAGTCAGGCCGATCCTGGAAAACGGCTTTTCGGATCAGTTCGTCCTGCATATGGCGGAGAGCCGCGCCGACCTCGAGCGATTGACGCCCGAAACGATAGCGAAGATCCGCGGCATGGCGGTGACCTATCACATGGTGCCGGCCGACGCGAAGGCGCTGTCGCATTTCCCCAAGCTCGAAATCATCGCGAGCTTCGGCGTCGGCTACGACCACGTCGATTCGGCCTATGCGCGCGAGCACAATATCGTCGTCACCAACACGCCCGACGTGCTGACCGAAGAGGTCGCCGACGTCGCGATGGGGCTTCTGATCTCGACCCTGCGCGAGTTCGTCAAGGCCGACCGCTATCTGCGCTCCGGCCTGTGGCAGACGCAGAACTATCCCTTGAGCGTCGGCTCGCTGCGCGACCGCAAGGTCGGGATCGTCGGCATGGGCCGCATCGGTCAGGCGATCGGACGCCGGCTCGAGGCCTCGCTCGTGCCGGTTTCCTATCATTCGCGCAACCCGTCGTCGGCCGTTTCCTACAAGCACTATCCCGACCTGATGGAAATGGCGAAGGCGGTGGACACGCTGATCGTCATCGTGCCCGGCGGCGCCTCCACCGCAAAGATGATCAATGCCGACGTGCTGAAGGCGCTCGGCCCGCGCGGCGTGCTGATCAACGTCGCGCGCGGCTCCGTCGTCGACGAGCCGGCGCTGGTCGCGGCGCTGAAATCCGGCACCATTCTCGCGGCCGGGCTCGACGTGCTTCGCCAACGAGCCGAACGTGCCGGACGAGCTGAAGGCCATGCAAAATGTCGTGCTGTTGCCACATATCGGCTCAGCTTCGGTGGTAACGCGCAACGCCATGGATCAGCTTGTCGTCGACAATCTGAAAAACTGGTTTGCCGGCAAGGCGCCGCTGACGCCTGTTCCGGAAACCCCGGTGAAGGGACGCTGATGTCGCTTCGGGCGTTCTGGCATCACGGCGGCAGCGCTGACGGCGCTGCTCGCGCTTGCGTCGCAGGTCGCGGCGCAGGATGCCTCGACCCTGAAGAAAGACATGGTCGGGCAGTGGGAGCTCGCCACTACCGAGCGCAGCAAGACCTGCGTCGTCACGCTGAAGGGCGATACGACGCCGCAGGGGCTCAAGCTCGAGCTTGAGCCCGGCTGTGCTGCGGCGCTGCCGTTCACCAAGGAAATCACGGCCTGGAATATCAAGGGGCTGGATATCGTGCGGATGCAGGACGCCGCAGGCCAGCCGGTGATCGACTTCACCGAGGTCGAGAGCGGCATCTTCGAAGGCTTGCGAACCGGCGAGGGCGTCTACATCCTGCAGAACCTCGCCGCCGCCCGCTCGCTCGCCAAGTCGATGGACCAGATGATCGGCGACTGGTCGATGGTTCGCGGCAACGGCCAGACGATCTGCGGCCTGACGCTGACCAATACCGAGGCCACCGGCGATAATTTCCAGGTGTTCTTGAAGCCGAAATGCGATCCCGCGGTCGCAGCTTTCGCGCCAGAACCAGTGGCGGCTCGATCACGGCCGGATGCTGCTGCTGTCGGCCAAGGGCGACACCTGGCAGTTCGAGGCCGATGACAATGCGCAGTGGCGGCGGGTGCCTGACGCGGCCGATCCCTGATCATGATGCGGGGGCAATAGCTCCGGCGGCCGTCGTCTTTAGCGGCCGATTGCTCCCGCGACCTGAGACGCCACATGCTCGGCGAGCATGTGGTAGCCTTCCGGCGTCAGATGCTGGCCGTCGGGCTGATGCGGCAATCCCCTGAACGTGCCATTGGCGATCATGATCACCGGGATGCCCCGGGCCTTCAGCCGGCTCTGAATTTCCGATGTTCGATCCGGCGAACCCTTGCGCCGGTCGTTGCCGCCCGGCTGCAGGATGACGGCGCTGGTCCCGTTCGGCACCGTCCGGTCAAGGCGCTGCAACATGCCTTCCGTGGTGTCGCCGTTGATGCCGGCGTTGACGACACGGACGTTGGCTCCCTTTGGCCCGCAAGATCGCCTCGAGTTGTGCGGGATAGGCCTGATTGCGCGCGACCCCCTTGCCATAGGTATTGCTGGCGCCAAGCGCCACGATCGTCGCGGCGCCGGCGGACGCGGATGCGAAAGTGAAGATGCGCCCATCAGGATCGACAGGAAACCCGGGACGCCAAGCCGAAAAGCTCGCACATTTCATACTTGCTCCCCTGCGCGTCGATTCAGGAAGCCTACAGCGGCGAATATCCCCGGTCGCAACTCACTGGGCCGGCCGTCTCCGGCCGGCGAAAATAATTCCAGGGCGCCTGTCGATCCGGCGGCTTCCCGTTCGTCGTCTCCCATAGCGAGCCAGTTTTGCGGGCGATCACCGCCGCAACTCGCCCTCAACGGGAGTTTCGCGATGCGCTTCATGTATATCGTTACCTCGCCCCAGCCCGACACGCGGCCCGACGCCTGGCGCTGATGGAGGCGATGGGCAAGCTTTGCCGACCGGGAGATCAAGGCCGGCCGCATGCTCGATATGCGGCGGGCTGATGCCGATTGCCATGGCCGGCGCGCAGGTGCAGCATCACCGACGGCAAGCTCAGCGTGGTCGATGGGCCGTTCGTCGAGACCAAGGAACTGATCGGCGGCTACGCGATCTTCGAGCTCCGCGACAAGGAAGAGGCGGTCGCGGCCGCGAGGGAGTTCATGCAGCTGCACCTCGAGCACATGCCGGGCTGGGACGGCACCTGCGAGGTTCGCTCCTTTGCGACGCCGGGCGTGGATGGCGCCTGCGAAGTCTGACGTGCGCGCCCACGCCTGATGCGAACGTCCGGCAGATGCAGTCGGCGGCGATGACGGCCGCCGACATCCATCGCACCATCCTCGCGGTCTGGCGCATCGAGCAGCCGCGCCTGATCACGCGGCCTGTCGCGGATGCTGCGCGATGTGACGCTGGCCGAAGACCTGACGCAGGAAGCCCTGGTGGCGGCGCTCGAACATTGGCCCGCCACCGGCGTGCCGGAAAAGCCCGGCGCGTGGCTGATGGCGACCGCCAAACGCCGCGCGCTCGATGATTTGCGCCGCCGCCGCATGCTCGCCCGCAAGCACGAGATGCTGATACGCGACCTGGAGCAGGAGCAGCAGGCGATGCCCGATCCGGACGCTGGCGCTGGACGACGATATCGGCGACGAACTGCTGCGGCTGATCTTCACCGCCTGCCATCCGCGCTTGTCGCGCGAGGCGCGCGCCGCGCTGGCGCTCCGGATGATCTGCGGCCTGACGACGGAAGAGATCGCGCGCGCCTTCCTGCAGCCGGAGGCGACCATTGCCCAGCGCATCGTGCGCGCGAAGCGGACGCTGTCGGAATCCGGGCTCGCCTACGAAACCCCGCGCGGCGCGGAGCTTTCGGAGCGGCTCGCCTCGGTGCTGGAGGTCGTTTACCTCATCTTCAACGAGGGCTATACGGCCGCCCGCGGCGACGAATGGCTGCGGCCGCAGCTCTGCAACGATGCGCTGCGCATGGGCCGGGTGCTGACGCTGCGTCGCGCCGCAGGAAGCCGAAGCCCACGGCCTGCTTGCGCTGATGGAGCTGAACGCCTCGCGCATCGCGGCGCGCACCGACGCGGCCGGCGATCCTGGTCTTGCTGATGGATCAGAACCGCGCGCGATGGGACCACCTTCAGATCCGCCGCGGCTTGCTCGCGCTGACGCGAGCGCATGAGCTCGGCGGTGCGCGTGGTTTCTATGCGCTGCAGGCGGCAATCGTCGCCTGCCACGCCCGGGCCGGCACTCCCGGCGAAACCGATTGGCTGCGTATCGCTGCACTCTATGCCGAATTGACGGCGCTGGTGCGTTCGCCGGTCATCGAACTCAACCGCGCGGTCGCGGTCGGCATGGCTGAAGGCCCGGCGGCTGCGCTTGCTATCGTGGACGATCTCGCGCACGAACCTGCGCTGAAGAGCTACCATTTGCTGGAAAGCGTGCGCGGTGATCTGCTTTTCAAGCTCGCCCGCTTCGCAGAAGCGCGCGCCGCATTCGAAGCTGCAGCACGATTGGCGGGCAACAAGCGCGAGCATGAGCTGTTGCAACGGCGCGTTGTCGAAGCGGCCCGACGCAGCGAAATCGCGCGTTGATTTCTGAATGAGCAGCGCATCTTGCGCACGCCATGATTGCTGAATCCGCTGCAAGAAGCCCGTGTTTTTGCGATTCGTAGAACTACGGAATCTCGAGCGCTCATTCCGAACACAGTGATTAACCATTGGCGATTATCGTCACGCCAACATTTGCGGAATTGCGTATCGCCCTCGTGCCGTTTTTTCAAGCGGCCATCGGCACATCATTCGAGGATCGCTGCATGTCGGGATTCTTCCCTCGTCGATCAACCCTGCTTGCAACGGCCGTTGCTGCGGCCGGCTTTGGCGCGCTCGGCTTTGCCAGCATCGGCCTCGGCGCGGTCATCGTCGGCGAAACCCGCCGCATCGATCTCGGTGCGAAGGCGGCGCCAGGATCGATGCGATGAAGGCGCAGTACAAGCGGCCGGCAACGATCCCGTTCCCGAAGGAAAATCCTACACGCCGGAAAAGGCTGCGCTCGGCAAGAAGCTCTATTTCGATACGCGGCTGTCGGTGACGTCGGCGCAATCCTGCGCGAGCTGTCACAGCCCGGGCTTCGGTTGGGGCGACGGTCTGGCGGTCGGTGTCGGTCACGGCATGGCGAAGCTCGGCCGCCACTCGCCGACCATCGTCAACGCCGCGTGGGGCGCGATCTTCATGTGGGACGGCCGGCTGGCTACCCTCGAAGAGCAGGCGCTCGGTCCGATCCAGGCCGCCGGCGAGATGAACATGCCGCTCGAGCAACTGATGGAACGGCTCACCTCCATCGGCGAATACAAGCCGCTGTTCGCTCGCGGCCTTTCCCGGCGAAGGGATGAGCGCCAAGACGCTCGCCAAGGCCATCGCGACCTATGAACGTACCGTGGTCTCCGAGCGTGCGCCCTTCGATTCCTGGATCGAAGGCAATGAGAAGGCGATTTCCGAGGAAGCCAAGCGCGGCTTTGCGGTCTTCAACGGCAAGGCGCTCTGTTCCGCCTGCCATGAGGGCTGGAACTTCACCAATGACGGCTTCCAGGACATCGGGCTGCCGAGCAAGGACGTCGGCCGCGGCGAATTCATGCCGGGCGTGGTCAAGATGCAGCACGCCTTCAAGACGCCTGGCTTGCGCGAGATCGCGCGCCGAAGCCCCTTTATGCACGATGGATCGCTCGCCACGCTGGAAGCGGTGGTTGAACCATTACGATCGCGGCGGTGTCGACCGGCCGAGCCGTTCCGACCTGATGAAACCGCTCGGCCTCACCGCCCAGGAAAAATCCGATCTGGTCGCCTTCATGAAGACCCTGACCAGCAACCTCAGTCCGACCGCCGTGCCGGTCCTCCCTCGCTGATCCCAGTCCTACCGATCACAAGGATATCCCATGCACAAGACCATTCTGTTCGCTCTCGTCATTCTCTCCGGCCTGTCGGCCGGCGCGCTCGCCGCCAACCAGGTGATCCATCAGCAGGGCCGGGTGTTCTCCTCCGAGAGCGTCACCATCAAAGAAGGGCGACGCGCTCACGCTTCGTGAACGACGACAGCATTCCTCACAACATCATGTCGGACACCAAGGGCAGCGGAGTTCAATCTCGGCTCGCAGGCGCCCGGGCACGTCGACGGACGTGACCTTCAAGGAAACGCGGCGACGTGCAGGTGATCTGCGCCATCCATCCGCGGATGAAGATGATGGTGAAGGTTACGGACTAATCGCGCCAACGACGTGCGCCGGAGATTTGTGATGTCGATCCGCTACAAGATTTTCGGCGCCTTCAGCGTTGTCATCCTGCTCGCCTGCGGGCTCGCATTCTACGGCATTCGAGGCATCTCCACCGCGGGCGATCTGGTGGTGCGACTCTTATGACGGCCCGCTGATGGGGATCAACCACGCGCGTTCGGCGCATGCCGGGTCTGAACGAGGCCGCGCCTCATCATGCAGCGCAGCCTGACCGACAGGGCGACGAGCGAAGCCGTTGCCCGGTTCGAAAAGCTGGTTCGCAACATTTCCGAAGATCTCAGCGTGGTGCGGGACCGGGTCCAGAGCGCGAACGTCAAGGCTGCGCGCGAGAAGGCTGAGAGCCGGCCTCCGCGGCTGGTCGGGCGCCGGACTGAAGATCCTCAAGCCGGCGTCCGGCGGCCTGACCGAGATCCCCACGACCTTCTCGCTGACGCAGCAGGGCGACGAGGCCGTCGCGGCGCTCGACGATCTCGTCGGAACTGGTCGCGGCCTATGGCTTCGACTTCCGGACCGAGGCGGAAGCATCGGTCGCCGCAGCACGCACCGCCATGCTCGGGATCGCGATCGGCACCGCGCTCGTCGGATTCATTATCGCGATCGGCCTTTGCCTATTCGCTCAGCAAGCCGATCTTCGCATGGCGGTGCGCGTCGCAGAACGCGTCGGCGCGCCGGCAATTTCACCAGACCGACATCGCGGTCCGGCGGCGTGACGAACTCGGCCGCCTCCTGAAGTCGCTGGCGGTCATGCAGGCGAGCCTGAAGGCGCGCCGATCGAGGATCTCGCCGCTGATGTCCTCAAAGGACCAGACCCATGCGGAGCAGGTCAGCCGGCGGCAGCGGATCGAGGCCGAGATCGAGGCCTTCCGTTCCACCTTCACCGCCGCGCTCGCCAATACCGACCGGATGACGGGCGACATTGACCGAGCACCGCGCAAACCCTTTCCTCGATCGCGCACGCCGCCGGCAAGCAGTCGGTCGAGACGGCGTCCACCGCCGGCCAAACCTCGGCCAACGTTCAGACCGTGGCAACCGCCGCGAGCCAGCTCGGCGATTCCGTGCAGGCGATCAAGACGCAGGTCAACGACGCCACCGCGATCGTGCAGCGCGCTTCCGGCATGGCGGGCACGGCCAACGAGACCATCGGGCCCTCGCCAGCTCGACGCAGCATATCGACGAGGTCGTCGGCTTTATCCGCAACATCGCCGGTCAGACCAATCTGCTGGCGCTCAACGCCACGATCGAGGCGCGCGCGCGCCGGCGAGGCCGGCCGCGGATTTGCCGTGGTCGCGTCGGAAGTCAAGGCGCTCGCCACCCAGACCGCCAAGGCGACCGAGGACATTTCCTCCCAGATCGCCGAGGTGCAGTCGGCGACGAAGCAGGCGGTCGACAATGTCGGCGCCATCGCTTCGATCATGGATGACATCGATCAGCTTCACCGCGGCGATTGCCGACGCCGTCAGCCAGCAGAACGCGGCGGCGAACGAAATATCGCAGGAGTATCGGGCACGCCGCCGCCGGAACAGAAGCGTCGCCCGGAGCATCGCAGGAACGGCCGACCGCGACCGAGAACACCAACCGTTCCGCCGACCTGGTGCTGGCGACCGCGCGCGATCTGTCGGACCAGGCCGCCGATCTGCGCGCGTCCGTCGATCGCTTCCCTGTCGAACGTGGCGGCCTGAGCCGGCCTGCCGGTCCGGTCGTCCGCCTGAACTCAGATGAAGCGGAACTGCGACCGCTCGCGCTTGGCGAGTTTCGGGATCGCCTGCCCGACGATGATGTTCTTGAGTGGTCGGTCTGCTGATGCTCGGCAAATGCCGCTTCGCCCGCGAACACCTCGTAGAAGAAGAATTCCCGCGGCTTTGGCGACGTTCTGGTGGATCTGGAGCTTCCTTCACGCCCGGCTCGCGCTGCTGCCTGCGGGAGAAAGTCTTTCCAAGTGCCGCGACTGCGCTTTCCTCTCCGGAATTGACCTCCCAGAATGCGGTGACGATCAGGTGCTGGTTTGCAGTGCTGGTGGTTGCCATGGTGCTCCTGTGTAAAGCCCGGCGCCGGTTCGATTCCGGTACCGGCGACTGGAGATCACCATGCCCGATTTCGTGACATTAATGCTTCGACACGCGGTCGAACCATGATGTCCGTGTCGCGAGCTCGGAACCCGATGCGACGCGCCGAACGCGTTGTCCAGAGTTCATTTCACCGGCCTGGAGCAGGCGCATGGCGAAAAAGACCGTGCTCGCGATCGGCATCGAGCACCTCCCTGGTTGACTTCAGCGCCTTCCCGGGGCTCACGGCCGAATTGGTGGCAGGAAGGCTACATCGAGAGCGCAAATCGAAGGCGGCTTGCGCGCGATGGGCTATGAGGCCGATGCTGCCTGATCGATCTCGGCGACACGGCCGAAGCACGTCGCGCGGCGGCTTGGGCGCAAAGCGTTTGATTGCGTGGTGATCGGCGCCGGGCTGCGTGAGCCGGCGAGCGGCTGCCGCTGTTCGAACGGATCATCAATCTCGGTTCACCTCGCGCGCGCCGCAAACCCGCATTTGCTTCAACACCACGCCGGCCGAGTACGCTCCGAGGACCGTGCGGCGGTGGGTCGAGACCGTGAGCGCCCGCGCTCAGGCAGTTGCAGGAAGCCGCCGAGCAGGCTGCCGATGATCTTTTGCCCGCGCGCCCGGGGCTTTCTTCGGATTCTGCGCCCGGCGGCAGCGGCGCCATCTCGCAGATCATCGTGACCATCCGCGCTCAACAGCTCGATGTCCTCGAAGTCGAGCTCGCCCTCGCGCTTCAGCGCCGCCAGCGTCGCGGTCAACAGCGCCATCGGATGGGCTTCCTCGATCTCGGTAGCGCGCGCATTGCCGAGTACCGCCGGCGCTTCCTGGATCACGATGCGCCCATAGGCCGGCTCGAGGCAGACGTCGAGATAGGCCTCGATGCCCTCGGTCCAGGCGATCCCACACCTTTGCGCCGCGTCTTCGCTCGCGCTTCGATCCTTGCCGGCGGCTTCGATCTGCAGGAGCGACCACCACGGCGTCGAGCAGCGCCAGCTGCCATCCTCGAAGTGGTGATAGAGCGCCCACGCGTCACCCGCGTCGGCGCGCGAGATCGCCTCGATCCCCGCCGCCTGATAGCCCTCGCTCGCGAGCGCCTCGCGCCGGCCGGCCCGCCAGCAACGCCTGCCGCGTGGCCTGCGGTGTATTCCTCGCCTGGCGGGTTCGTTCCGCGTCCGGCTTCCTGCATCACCCCGGCATGCCACCACTTGACGCCTGAGAGCCTATCAACATATAACATACACACGAGTATGTGAAAAACAGTCAGTATGTACGGCCGGGCAAGGCCGACCTCGCCACGCCGGCGGAACGGGCTGTGGGTCCAGGAGGGATCACGTGAGACGGCGATCGGATGTTTCGAACTGGCCCAGGCGCTCGCGCGGCTACGCGAAGAGCCGGCAGGACGTGCCGAAAGCGGCGCTCGCCACGGTTCTTCATGACGACTGCTGCGAAACCCCGGCCTTCGGCACCAGCGCCCGCGGCCTGGCCGAGAATGAGAGGAGCAATACGTAGCG